>VMHT01218505.1_pt1 | contig 26474 bp, 43 predicted proteins | sample 4693611 | NCBI WGS metagenome assembly VMHT01 (sample SAMN12280063, study PRJNA550983) | marine metagenome | isolation source: seawater sampled from same location over 5 years 0.02-0.2 micron viral filtrate | place: USA: collected off the coast of southern California halfway between the port... ...
ATATCGGCTTGGAGAGCAAACCACATGCTAACAACCGTTGCTATACTTACCCCTATTCCTCCTAGGGTTTTTACACTTACTGTAAAACCTGTATCTTCGTTTATTTCCCTTGCCATATAGATTACTTCCATTAATTAAGAGCAACCTATTTAATTTTAAAAGACGCTGATAAATATTAATCTAAATCGTCAAACCGAACTTCTCCAAAATCAGCATCATAATTAGATAAGGTTTCTATATCTGATATTAATAGTGTTAAAATATCATACACCTCACTTATGTTGATTTCTTCGTATTCGATTTTATTAGTGATATTTTCTAAACGTGAAATTATATCTCCTTGGTCCATCTTAGAATTTATTTTCTAAGGGTACATATAAATAATTTTAGAAAACCTTAACAGTATTTAAAAGAAGAAGGTTATCTATGGTTTGAGCTACTTGGGAAATATTTTCTATATCAATAAATTTAGCATTTTGACCATACATCTTTTTGAAGGATTCATTGCCTTTTTGACCACGATCCCATGTATCTTGTATAAAATAACTTAATATCCCCACCCCAGACTTTTTATAATTATCTATTACTTTTTTAGTATGGTTTATAGCGGTTCCAAAATTATACCTAGCATCATTTATATTAGGTAACCCATCTGATATATTCAAAAGATAGACTTCTGTGTTATATGTGGGGGTAGGGAGTGTTATTTGGTCAAGGCATATTCCTTCAGGGGTCATACCCTGGGTTTTAATGTTTTTAAAATTATATAATTCCTTAGGGGAATTTTTTCGTGAGTCAAAAATATAAGCTAATATAGGTTTTTCAACCCCCCTTGAATTTCCTTGAGGGGTATATGTTCCTCTAAGGCTAATCTCAACATCAAAGTTTTTTAAATTACAGGCAGCATATGCTATAGCTACGGCTATTTGAATTGTTTTTTTTAATTTATCCCCCCTCATACTACCACTTAGGTCTAGGGAAATATGAATAAGTGTGTATTTAAAATCTTCTTTTTCTACTCTATAAAATATATTTTCCCTATATAAAGCCCCATATATTTTTTTTCTGTCTAATTTTCCTTTTTTAAGGTTTTCAAATATATCTTGTTTAGTAATATTTCTAACTTTTAATTTTTTCAAAAGTTTTTTACCCATATTAATACCTGTTTCTACTTCGCTAGTATGGTTAGGTATAGGGGAAGAAAAATAATCCTCCCACTGGTGGGTAATTAATGTAGTAATACTATTATAATTATTTATATTATAATCTGTGATTTGGGTTTTAGTATTAGCTAGTTTTTGGGTTTCATTTTTTATTTTTTTATTTACTCTTTTTTTCCTATATTGTGAGTTAATAAAATTCTTTTGACGTTCTACCTGTTCTTGGGTTTTTTGTTCTTGGCTAGAAGAAGAACCTTCTCCCTCATTTTCTTCTCCCTGAATATATTCTTTAATAATATTATATACCCCAACAGCTACTTTTACACTATCTTGTGTAGATTGTAGCCTATTAATGTTTTTAATATCAATTAAATCATATACTTTATTTAGTCCAGGCAATTTGGTGAGATCAGAATAACTATTGAATATATTAATTATTCTAAAAAAATATGCTTCCCATGTAGGGGTAGTAAAGATATCTTTTTGGAGATTTTCATCTACAATAGAGTTATAAAAAGATTTATGGTATAATTTCTCGTAATAGAATTGATATCCAGGAGCCGTAGTGTATACATAATTATCTATACGCTTATCTTCAATAAAATTTACTAAAGTAAAAACATTATCTATATCTTCTTTAGGTATTTTATATACATTTTTTAAAATTGATCCTTTTTCTTTATTGAGATACCCAAAATCAGTCAGTAACACATGAGAAGCCTCGTGGAGGGCTAACCCAACTATATAATCTATTGTATTCTCTTTGAGATTAGCTGATATATATACTGTTTTCCCATCAGTCATAGAATCTCCCGTTGCAGCATATTCAACAGGGATATCTTTTCCTGTTAATATTTTAACAAAGTTTGTGATTCCTCTTTGTACTTGTGCTAAAAATATAGGGTCTCCATCATCAAAATGTTGGAGATTCATCCAGTATGATGCACCTTTTGATATAGTTTTATTTCCCATATAGGGAAAATACAAAAAGAAAAATTAAATTCCTAATTTGTTTTAAGAAACTGAGTAAGTCCAATCTGAAGCCGTTAAACCCCAATTTCCTTCAATTTGGGTTAAGGCATATTTAAGGGCTGCTTCTTCTTGTTTGCCATATTCATTAGTCGAAGTCAAAGTTAAAGAAGCAAAGAAAGTATTCCACTCATCTTCAGTTAAATTATAATTTAATCCCCCCACATAGGTATTAGTTCCACTAACCTTAATAGGGAAAACTAACATTACATTGTGATAACTAGCACCATCATTTTGATAAATAACTTGTTCAGGGATAATTTCTAATATACCGGATGATTGAGATTCTGCATTACAAATTACAGATTGGTTGGATGTTAATTTGTGCATTGTGTATTTTTATTTATAAATATTACAAACCAAACCTTCCTTTGAGTGCGTTGTAGTTTTGGTTGATTTCAGAATCTAATAGTGTTCTATCATAAAAAGATACACATGCTATATCGGCATCTGTATTATACCCATCGGAGCGTTTTCCTATTAAATTGAGTTTAATGTCGGTATTTGGTCCAGAGTCGGTGGTACCTATAGATTCCCTATTCACATAAGACTTATAAGTACTAGTTCCAGTTCTATATGCAGTATACATAACCCAGGTAGTAGGTTGGGAATAGCTTGCAAAAGTATAACCACTACCCCCCGAAAATATTAAGAATGTTTCAGTATTACAATTATACCTAACTCCCATAGTTGATGTGTTATTTCTACCTAAAAAATATTTAGCCCCTCCTGAGCTGTTTGCTAAATTTAACCAGACATTAATAGTATACCCCATAGACCATGTCCACTCATTAGTTAATGTTACATATTCATCTGTACCGTCGAATGCAAAATAACCCCCATTACTATTACTGAGTGTGGGATTATTGGATGTAGTACCATCGTTACTACCTGCTAAATCAGTCCAAGTAGTTCCACTACCAGGATATGATTTAGTGTTTGCGGCATCTACTGCGAAAACTAAGCCATCCGTTATTATTTTGGGTGAATATGAGAATGCCATTTTTTAGAGATTAAAACGTGATTTTAGTGCGTTGTAGTTTTGGAGAACTTCTGTTGACGTTAAAGTTTTACTATATAATCTAGCTGTGGCTATGTCTGCTAAAATTGCGACTCTTACTTCGAATCCTCCAATCCAAAATCTAGTTGAGGAAACATTTTTAACTTCAGTATCATTAAAATCAGTACGAGTACCTTCTAAATTACCATTAATATATATTTTTTGAGTAGAGTTAGCCCCATCAAAAGTTCCTATCATATGGTACCAAGTGTTAACACTATATGTAGTAGTGCTCTCTACTCTAAAACTACCTTTATTATTACCTCCTCCTGTATTTTGGGGGGATTGGCAAGAAAACCCTAATAAAGAAGGACCGCTACTATTTGTAGGCCCCAGAAACCATTCATTATTAGTACCCGCTCCCGTGTTCCATTTAGTGAAAACACCGGTGCGCCAGTTTCCATGTATTCCTGTAAATTTTACCCAAACTTCGCACGTGAAATTTTCTCTATTATAAGATAAATCATTGTGATTTATAATACAATGATCATTAGTTCCATCATAAGAAATTACTCCACCAAATTCATTTAGAAATGTAGGTCCATTAGAGAGTGTGGGTGTAGCGCCACCTACTAAATCACCCCATGTAGTCCCACTACCCGGATACGACTCATAATTAGCAGCATCTACTGCAAATACGAGTCCGTCTGTTACTATAGGAGGAGTACCTGTAAATCCGGCCATTACATTATACTTCCTGAAGGTGTCCACTCACTACCAGTGAGTATATTCAATATCTCATCGTGTGAATAAGGTCCTTCTTTAGTTGTTAAACTTGCTACTGATGAAGGCATTGTATCGCCTTCATACTTTACAAATGTTCTAGCACTACTTGTACTAAAGCGTAGTGTTTCATGTGAAGTTTCAAACACCTGTGAGAAGTCAATGCTACCAGTTTCTGTAGTGTCTAAAATTATATAATGTCTATTGTCATATATATCGTGCATGTTTTATAATTTTTATCCTTGTGAAATACATACTACTTGGAATCCGGCACTTGCACCTATAGCATCACTTCCTGTTTTAAATAGTCTTCCAGAAACTCCTGGATCAGAGGTTGGGAGGTTATTGAAGTTAACATTTGATCCATTAACCTCTAAGGCTTCATTATTAAATGAACCCATTTTGATAGTATCATCTGAAAATACTTCTAAGATAGGAAGACCAGAAACATCCGATACAGCAAATAAAGATCCTGTGAGAGAATCTGTAATGGAGAATAATTGGCCTTGGGATCCTACAACATCAAATAAAGTTGAACCCGAACCAATTATTTCTAAACTACCACTAATTCCTGCACTTCCTGTAAAGGGGAAAGCATTCCCTCCTCCACTTATACCTGTGAGATTTGAACCATCACCATAAAAGGTAGAAGCACTTACCGCCCCAGATACATGAAGGTTAGATTGGGGGTTAGTAACCCCAATGCCAACGCTGCCACTATGAGTAATTCTTACACGTTCATCTGTGTTGGTGTTTAAAGTTATATGAGAATAAGTGGGATCATTACCAGCATGGAGTTCAAGTTGTCCTTTTTTACCAGATCTATCGGGACCATTTAACCTAATCCAACTAGGACCACTAATAGACCCAAAGTAGCCTGTAAATGTTATATCTAGATCATCTCCTCCGGTGACTCCTATTTGTTTACCAGTTCCTCCTCCTACTGATATTCCATTACTTCCACGAAGTGTATCGGCAGTAAAGAGATGGGTAGAGTTTATTCCATTATTTTGGAATAGTAAAGCAGGTCTACCATAACCATTATTATATTTAATTTGGTTACTAGTATAGACCATACCAAACCCATTACCACTATTACCCACATAAATTCCTTCTCGAGTTTGTATTCTGTGGGTAAGTGCATGGGAAGAATCCTGTGGGGTAAATGGGGAGGTTGCAAAGGTTAATAATTTATCATTTCCTGCTTTTATAATATCTTCCCCATTAGAATTTATTACAGTAAGAGCATAATTGCCTGTTAATGAGTTTGAACCTGTGATTGTAGTGGCACCTTCAACGTTTAAACTTCCTGTGATTGCTGCGCTCCCTGTGAAGGGGAAAGCATTCCCTCCTCCACTTATACCTGTGAGATTTGAACCATCACCATGAAAAGTAGTAGCCGTGGTACTTCCATTAACATTTAAACTTCCTGTGATTGCTGCGCTCCCGGTGAAAGGAAAAGCATTCCCCCCTACACCTGTGAGATTTGAACCATCTCCATGAAAAGTAGTAGCCGTGGTACTTCCATTAACATTTAAACTACCACTAATTCCTGCGCTCCCTGTGAAGGGGAAAGCATTCCCTCCTCCACTTATACCTGTGAGATTTGAACCATCACCATAAAAGGTAGAAGCACTAACTGAACCAGAGATATTAAAAGTATTGTTGGAAAAATCACCAGTTACAAGAGCGGATGAGCTATTATCAGCAATTATAAGTTTATTAGAACCTGCAAGGTTATAGCCTGCTTCATGTCCTAAAATTACATTATTAGAGCCCGACATATTATATCCGGCATATCTTCCTAATATAGTATTATAGTTACCACTGTTTATTGAATATCCGGCTCCATTTCCCAATATAGTATTATAAGCACCTCCCCCAATGGTTAAGGCAGCCAAGTCTCCTATTATAGTATTACCGTGAGCACCTGAGTGGTTTTGGTTACCAGAACCTGCAAAGTGACCTATAACCACGTTATTATTAGCACTACCAGCACGGCCAAAACCCCATGCGGTGCGGAAACCCATCATTATATTATTAGAACCTTTAGCATATCCGCCCGCAGAATCTCCTATTGCTATAAATTTATTTGCTTGAGCACTCCCACCTGCTCCTACCCCTATCCTAATGGTATTTTGCCCCACAGTAGCATTAGTAAAACTATCTCCTATATTAATATTACCTCCTAATATGTAAGTATTAGGAAAAATTAAATTAGCGTATCCTGAAGTAGTACCGTCCTCAGAAAACCCCTCACCTATTAATACATCTCTATTATTTCTAACACGAAGTGTATTAAATCCTTCTGAGTTTTGGAATACAGCGGAATAACCCGTGGAGGTAGAGCCCCCCGAACCAGTTATTAATAGGGCAGGAGTTGAGCCTGATGTGTATGATACTTGTATAGCGTCATGTACCTTAATACTACCTGTTACTATTATACCATTTTTTGCGAGTAATCCGTTTGACATTTATTAGTAAATATTAAAGTATGAGTTAGTATTTGTTTCAATTGAGCTAAAAGAAGAAGATTGAGAAGATGTCCAGAAAATTAGTTCTTGTAAGGGATAAGCCCACCCAAAACCATTATTATGGGCGTTAAAAACATCTTGAAATTGGTAACCTGTTGCTGATGTGCCTGTACCTACACTAGTATTGTTTTGCCAAAGCTCTGCAGAGCTTCCCGTGCGGTTGAAAAAATATGTGGCGTGCCCACCATTTGATACAACATTAGTCCAACTAAGTAACCCATTAACTCTACCTCCAGCACCGGTGTGATAGTTATATTTTTGTGTGTCATGACCCCAAGTCATCTTACCATTAGTTTGCACTTCATGTACCATTGAAACTGCAAAATCACCCCCAAGAGTTATAACATTTGCGGTTGAAAGTCTAGTAGAGTTTGATACCCCCTTTAATGTAGATTTACTCCCCTTTGTAAGCACGGCACCCCCACCGTATATTTGTGGTTGTTTAGTAGTATCATCTTGTATTGCATCGTTCCCATTTCCACTTTGATCATACCAAGTATCTACATAGCATTCTGTCCCTTCACAGAAGGTTTCAATTGCATTCTTGTCAAGATCTCCGCTTGGTGTAAATCCTATTATTTGTTCATCATTATTAGAAACGCGTCGAATATTTATTGAGGAAGTAGCTAATGTTGTGAGTTGACGTACTGAGTACGCTGCTATAGCGTTGGGGTGGTTTATTAAGATACCATCGTCAAATATTCCATAATAGTTATTTGCATCGCCCTTAAGAGTTGCTAAATTACTAGCTTGTGAATCTTCCCAAAAAATAAATTCTTGACCATACCCATCATTTAGACTGCTGTATCCTCCTGGAGACCTAGCAAATAGGCATTGGATTGGTAAATCTCCACCAAGTGAACTTGTTGTAACAGCGTTAGTATTTACTGAACCCTCCCAGTAAGTATTTTTTTGTATTGAAACAAAATGGTGTTCTCTATTCGCCCCAAAAGGAGACATCGGGATGGAGAATAAACCTGCGGTACCATTAAATAACCAATTAGTATACCCAGGTCCTGTTCTAAAACTATCTGCATAATTATTACCTGCAAAGAGTACATCGTACTGAGCACCTGTTTCGGATACTACGGTTACTCCTTTAGGGGTAATATTTGGGGTTGTTAAGGGGAATGCTCCTCTAGGTTTTAATGCTGGTTTATTCTTACTTCCCGCGGTATAAAAAGAAGTTCCACTCCATAGTTCGGGTTGATAGGCAGCATTACTTTCTGAAATATGATTATTATTACCTGATTGGTCATACCATATTGTAACATAGCCGGGGGAAGATCCGCAATGAGTTGAAATTGATGTGGCATCTAATCCCCCATTTGCTAAAAAATTTATATCTAATTCGGTTTGATCTGAATTTCTCCTCACTCTTACCGCTGAGCCCGTGTATAAAGCAGATAGTTTCCTAACAGAGTAAGCAGCTAAGGCATTTTCAGAAGGATTAATATCTAATGTATAAGATTGGTTAGGATCAACAATTGGTACCTGAGTGTTGAGTTTGCTAAATTTTTTAGCGAATCCACTAAAATTAAATCCAGCAGCATTTTTTATATCTAAGCTAACTATACTACCTGTTAATGTTGCACTTAATGCAGGATTACCCCCAATGCCTGCTCCAGGTATAGTTAAATCATTATAACTTAGATTTGTCCCATCGTGTGAGTACATAAAGGTACCTACTCTAGAACCCGTATTTAAATGTGTTAATCTATAATCTATAATTGCTCCCTCAACAGAAGAAGTAATTTCTATTACATTTAAACTTGTAGCATAGTTAAATTCTTTACTTATATTTTCAGTTTCTAATAACGAGGAATTAAAATAAGTGCTTGGGATAGTTACACCCACATTAGCAACAGATTCACTTGTTGCTAGAGGTATCCAGTTTCCAGCATGAGCATAATATCCTAAACCCGTAGCATGAACATGGGCAAACATGCCGTGGTTATCAGTGGCAGAAGGAAGATCGTTTAAAGTAGCGGCTAAAAATCGGGTTCGAGAACTGTCTCCGGTTGCAACTACACTACCTGTTATGGTTTGGTCTCCGGTAAAAGAATTAGAGGAGGTTGTAGCTAAATTACTAGTGTCGGTGTTAATACCTGTTAAAGCACTCCCATCACCACTGTAAGCAGAGGCAGTAACACTCCCTTGTATTACTAAATTATTTTTTATTTTAGAACCGGATGCCATTTAATTACTCCTCAAGTATATCTTCGGGGTACCATTCACTCCCTAATGAACTAGTTGTTTCATAAGAAACATCTTCATCATCTCCAAAACATAAAGCAGCTTGTGTGTTATTAGATTCGTTAATAATCCATGACCACCAATATTTTGTAATGGGCCCACACCCTTTTTCTAGGGCTTTGTTGCGAGAAATTAGTTCTGCGATTTGGGGTGTTGTTATATAGTATTTCATTTTAGTGATTTATATTAATAAATATTAAAGTATGAGTTGATGTTGGTTTTAATATTAGATACACTACTTGATATGTCTGTGTTGTAGAATATCATTTCTTGTATAGTACCATCCCAATCAAAGTGAGAAGGGGCTCCTATACGAGTAATCCCTACATTAGGAATAGTGGTAGTAATATTTTTACTTCTCCATTCAGTATCATCATACATACCATGCATAGAAGAAGTTGTTGAATAATATGTCCATAATTTTTGAACATTAATTACGTCATTTTGGTTTACTTGAGTCATAGTAACCTGGTTTCCCCCATTATTAAAGGTGAGATAATTACTATACCCAGTGAATATGGTCAATTGTTTATCCATTCCTGGTCCTCCTATAATTCCATTATAAGAGCCTGGGTTACCTGTAATTGTATTTTGGCCATGAGCAGTTATAAACAGAGCCATTTCACTATTTATACTAGAAGTAAATGAAGGCCTGAAACCATAACCTAACGCCCCAAAGTCAATTGCAGGTTTACCATTATCTGTTATAAGGGCACTAGAAGTGTATATTAAAGGTTCGCTTGATGCGCCTGGACTGGGTGCATCATTACCATTTCCGCTTTGGTCGTACCACATATCTACATAGCATTCTGTTCCTGCACAAAAAGTTTCAATTGAACCCGTATCAAGGTCCCCATTTGATGTAAATCCAATTACTAATTCATCCTGGTTGGAATCGCGACGGATGTTCATTGAGGCGGTAGCAGCTGTAGTAAGTTGACGTACTGAGTATGCTGCTATGGCACCTGGGTAATCTTCTAGGAGGCCCCTATCATATATTGAGTAGTGGTTGTTAATGTTGGTTTCTATGCCGCTGCGGTTGCTGGAGTTTGAAACAGGATACAAGATTAGTTCTTGGATACTCCCGTTGAAATTCTGGTTGTTTGGATTTAATCCGCCAATATCCAATTGCGTGTCGACAGTTGCCATGGTGCCACTGGTTGTCGAGCTTTGGGTTTGCTGGCTACCGTCTTTGTAAAGTTGTCCCGTGTTTAGGTTTGGGCCATCGTGTAACCCAGAAAATAAATACTGCTGACCATAATTGTGAGAGGCATTGAACACTTGATAGCCGCCGTTGAAGCTGTATGCTTTTTGGGTTGTGCTATAAAAATTTAGACTGTAGTGCTGGATTGCGCTTGCCTGGGAACCGTTACTCAAATCAAAAACCCTACCAGTGCCAGAGGTCTCATTTTTTAGCACAAGGAAGAAACTTCTATCTGTGCTTCCTGATATACCCAGATTCCCGCTGTAACGTAAGCCGTCGTTACTTCCATCAAACTGTATCGCTGGCTTGCCGTTCTCAGTAATCACAGCAGAGCCGTTGTAAATCTGGGGTTGACTACCTACGGTTTCCTGTATAGCATTGTTTCCATTTCCACTTTGGTCGTACCAAATTTCTACAAACCCATTTGAGCTCCCACAAAATGTAGAAATAGCTAATGTGTCTAAATTATTATTCACATCAAAATCAATATCAGTTTCAGCATTATCCGAAGCCCTCCTAATACGGATTGCACTGCCTGTGTAAGCTGTTCTTAATTTTCTTAGTGAATAAGCGACCGCCGCTCCTGTGTAAGTGTCTAGTAAGGGGGTGGGGAGATTTGGATCAGGTAATAGTACCTTACTAGTAGGTGCAACAAAATGTTGTTTTGATGCCCTAAAATGGTAACCAGCACCATTATTTAAAGTAAGTTGTGTGTTACTTTCACTAACATTAGTAGTAAAATAAGGATCGTCACCCCCACTAATTGCAGTAACGGTGTAATCACTTATATTGGAAGTAACACCATCACTTATTATTGCTAAATTCCCTGCTCTGCTACCCATACTTGAAGAAGGGGAAGTTAATCTATCTAAAGTATAATTATAAAATATACCATTAGAAGAAGTTGGTGTAGTATCTACTATCTGTGTAGAAGATATTACCTGTGAAGTAACATCCCCCACTACAACAGTAGAGGTGTCTAAGGTTACATTTGCTGTGCTTGTATTGTAAGAAGATGTTGCAGCTGTGAGTGTGCTTATATCAGTTTGAATTGAACTTGTAAAAGTATTTAAAGCACTAATGTCAGTTTGCTCAATTCCTGTTAAATTACTACCATCTCCACTAAAGGTAATAGCATGTATGGTGCCACTTGAACTTATATCCCCAGATGCTGTTATGTTACCTAAGGTATTTGTATCTCCTATAAAAGTGTGCCCACCGTAATAAAATGTAGCGAAATTAGGGTGGCCGACTCTAATTAAGCTTCTACCCCCATCTAAAAGTAAAGACCCAGTACCCGCAGTGATAAATGCTATTTGATTATCTACATCATTTAACATAAATGTATCAGTGTCATTACTGTTTACGACAGCATCTACTTTTACAAAGTTAGTTAAATTAACTGTTGTAGCGTCTCCGGTTTGTGGGAGTCTTTTCTTACCTGTAAGTTGATGACCTGTGGCAACCATAGGTTTTCCCTCCCTAAGATTATCAAGGTCAGCTTTATGGAATGGACTACCTCCTATACTTAAAGTTTCACTATCTAAATCTAGATGTGACGCCGAGATGTATTGAAATGACGCAGATATTAAGGCAGAACCAGTTCCATCAGTAATAACACCATTAGGCCCATTAACTTGTAAGATCCTTTGATAAGTATCTTGTATATTTTGGCCTGTTAAATCTGGTAGTGCCATTATTCATTAGTTCTTTATAACTTTTCTAATACCCCCTCTATAAGTCTTTCAGGAGTTATAGAAGTAATTGGGAATTTCTTATTATAAACCTCAATTATTCTACTTACTCTATGTTTTTTATTAGGGATATTTAATAAAGTTATATTTTCTTTTAAGAAAATTTTAACTAATCTATTTATATGAATATTTTCAGTGGTCTCCAAATTTCTTTTTATTTCTTTTATAGAAATTTTAGGTTTAGATTCTATTAATTCTTTTTCTTGTTGTTTAACCTCTACTGTAACTTTTTTAGAAGCATCTACAGAGTATGTGGATTCCCACGGGGTAAAGTAGGTATCTTCAGCAATTACTTCAAGTTTTATGTTACCTTTACTATTTTCTTGTATAAGTCCTTTAAGTTTTTTAATAGGAATTTTACATTTACCATCGGAACTAATATCTCCCTTAAAAACTAAATTATAGTCATCAGACTCTATTAATATTCTAGCTTCACTTTTATTAAGAGATGCACCTTCAAGGCCTATTGAGCATTCAAATATCTCAGATTTATCAGTAAATAGTTTATACATTATATTTTTACTTCAAGATTTACTCCTAGAACCTTATCAATTACTAGTTCTACGTCTTGTATACGTATGTCAACATCATTTACTTCTTTACTTTCTTTATATTCAATTCCTTCTACTTTACAGAGGATTTTTATAAATTTTTTCTTTTTCTCAGGGGTTTCTTTAAAAATCCCCATATAATCATCACCCGCAGCTTTTAATTCTTGAACTAAAACTACTTCATCCCAAGTAAATGGATTATTACCCCATGCTACATTAGCAGTATCCCATGTTAATGTAGTAGACATTAGACTACATCAAAATCTGTGTAGGTTATATTTGCAGTTCCTCCTTTTTCAAGTATGTTAGCTATGGTGGGGTAGATTCTTTTATATGCTTGGGTTGAAGAACCCACAAACCCATCTTCTTTAATTTGATTATTAGTCTGAGTATCCCCCACTAAAAGGCACCCCGAAGTATGTTCATCTGTGTTTCCTGTGTGTATTAGAATATAATCAAATCCGGGGACATCTCTTACCCATAGCATTCCCTTATGCATAGCTCCATATTTGCTAACATATTTTTGGTGAAATCCACCCTCTGTCCTAAGGGTAATATTATAGACCCCTGAAGGGATACGAGTTTCGTGTTTTACTTTTTCTTCTCTATATTCATCTTCAAGAGTATAAGCTAAAAATTTTCTGTTCCCATTTGTTATATCAAATAGTAACCCATTTGTTGAGTCTTTTTCACTTGAAAATCTTAATACTTCTAAATTTATTTCTGACTGATTCATATTTTAATATTATTTTATAATACATAGTGAATAAGTAATACTATCGCAACAGATACTATTAATCCCACTAATAATTTTAAAAAGTCTTTTGCAACAATTGGGAATACTTGCTTAAGATTACCTTTTTTAGTGAGATATGTATTTAACGCTAATTCTCTACCACATAATAATCCAATAAATACCCATGTAGTTGACATGGGGATATTATTTATTTGTTTGAAGTAAAGTAAAAGGAAAGCATACACTAAATCAATTAAAGTAGCTGATCTAACATATTTTGTGTTTTGTTTATCTAAAACAATTTGTTGTATTTTACCCCCTTGTTGATAGAAAATCCATCCTAAACCTGTTGTGAAGAAGGTAATTACTCCTATAAGTTCTACAACTGAAAGTTGGCGTGGGAGGAATACAGCAATGTTGGCTACATCGTGAGATAACCAAGTAAACCATAGGAATCCTGTGGTGAACCATTGCCCTATCCTCCAATACTTTTTGTTTTCTTCTTTGATATCCCTACTTTCATTGAAAAAATTAGAAACAATAAACCAAAGAGTATAAGCTGCTACTGCTGCTAATCCATAACCTACTACACTTTTAAGTAGCATTTTTTCAAGTACAAAAGTAGAAGCAAATGCCGAGAGTACAAGAAATGAAGTAGATACAGGAATACCCTTTCTAGTAAGTGCCACTAGTGCTAAAGGTGCTAACGCATGGTACCATTGTACTTCTTGATAGGGTATTTTAGTTAATCTCCCATATGATATATCCCCATCATAGACATACCACCCATAAACCATAGTACCTATCATTACTACAGAAGCTGCAGCCCACATAACGTACCATTTAAATTTTTCTCTGTTAGAGGCAATCCAAGTGCCTAGTGTTTGGACGCTGTCGTTAGCGATAACTGAATAACCCGCAAGCGCAAAGCCCACCATTGCTAATAAACTCATTTTTATTAAATTTTAATTGAAATTCTAAATCTTATTGTATTTGAAGTATCCCATCCTATTCTATATACATAATTTTTATAAGGAATATCTGTTGCTATTGCTAAATTGTATATTTCATTAAACCAAAATTCTTGTTGGGCCCAGAGTTTAAATTTTTTAAATTTATAAATTAAGCGTGGCTCCCAAGTGGGTTCATGTTTTTCTCTTTTATAGTGAAGGGGGACACTAAATACTATTTTATCGGTTACTTTAAAATTGTGTCTATAAGTAAATCTATTTTCACCTAAATCAGTTTTATGTCTTAATTCAAGTCCTCCTTTATCATGTATTTTATGACTTATAGTAATATAAGACTTGTTATTTGTTCGTAATTCATACCCAATTTTTTGGGAATAACAAATGCTTACCGTTATAAAAATTAAATTAAATAGTATAAATAAAGTTTTCATATAACATTTTTACATATAAGTAATACTATATGTGTTTAAAGTGAAAAATTTAATATTAATAGATTATGACTCAGTATTTTAGGGCCCCCGAAATTATTGGGAATTGTTCTTTGAAATGTTTCTTAATTTCTTTAGCCACTAACTGGATTTCTTTTTGGGCATGTTCATCATCTCTTAACTCAAGGAAATGGATCCAGCTACGAATACTACCTGTCATATGGATTTTAGTAGTTGTAGCTAATGGAAGAATCATACGAGCTGTTTCCCTAGCAACACCTGCTTCCAATAATTTATTATAAAGTGAATGTGCTTTCCCTAAAAAATCGTTAATAGTATCAGATGCAAGTTGGTTAGCTTCCATTTGGATCATAGGATCAATCATCTCAACAGAACTTTGTCTATTATCTTCACATTGAGTACGAAGTTCAATTGGCTCAAAAATATCCCCAAGCCTATTAACATCTTGATACCTTTGACTAAATTCTTGAAATGAAAATGAACGGTGTCTAATTAATTGGATTCCAATTGCTTTAGAGGTTTCGATTTCAAAAGTAACATGCCCATGCTCGAAGGGGGACCAATGTTTATGTTTAATTAGATAGTTAAGAAGACCCTCAGGTTTGCTTTTTTTATCCTTACGTGAACTAGATACACGTGCAACTTCTACAATATGATCCTCGGCATTAGGGGTAGTATTTAATAAAGTAACTTTCATTTGGTTTTTTGGGGGAATGTAATAACTACCCCCACATAAACCAAATTATCTAAAAATAGTTACATGTCCCCCCAATTCTTCGACCACAGCACTATTAATTTTTCTTCCTGAGAATACCCAATAATATGTTCCATCAGGGACATAATACCCATCACCCATATTACTACCATCCCATGTAAGATAATAGGGATCATACGATTCAAATACGGGATCACCCCACCTATTATATACCTGCAGTATAATATCTGTCCAACAATTAGAATCCAAAATCACTTCCCAAGCATCATTTACCCCATCATTATTAGGTGTAAAAGTATTAGGTATATAAACAGTTAAGGGATCACATTCATCAAATCCCAAATCACTACATGGTAACCCCGTGGCACAATCGATTTCTATAAAGGTATATTCTATAATAGTATCTATAATAGTCTCATATATTGTGTCTATTTGGTAGATATATTCAACTTCATATATAGTATCGGTTTCATAGATATACTCGGTGTCAGTAATAGTAACCGTATCTGGTGGTAATTCTACATAAATCGTATCCGATACTATTTCAATAACAGTTAAGGTATCCGTAATTACCACAGTATCAGGTGGAAGCTCTACATATATGTAAGTAGTATCATAAAAGTACCAATTGATAGGTACTGGTAAAGTATCTATCTGGATAATAGTATCATACTCAGTTATATATAATGTGTCGGGTTCAACTATAGTAATAGTATCTGGAGGTAACTCAATATAAGTTGTATCACATGGTAATTCAACATATATGGTATCTATTATTACTTCAGGAAAAGGTTCTCCACAAGGGCCATAGATTAACCAGTTATCCAAAAAATTATCATCATCGTATATCCCACTACCCGCGGAGGTGCCATCGCCAAGGGGTCCTACTTCAGCCCAACCACCATCTTCTGCGTACATCGTGGGACCATAACTGATTTGCCAGATAACTATTTGAATACTTAACTCTTCATCAATCCAAAATTGTAAGGCATCCTGAAGTTGACATGATAAATTATTAGCAAAAGACCCATTAACACAATCTAATTGATACTGGTTATAAAGGGGAAAAGTAATAATTTCCCCTGTGTAGTAGGGAGGATCTATCTCATCACTGTATAAATTAGTCCAGTTATTGTTACTTTCTTGGCTGGTTGCTGAATAAATCCACCCTGGATGGTTATTATCGTCTGGAATAGTAATACCCGAAGGAAAAGCCCATCCCTGGTTCATAGCACCACAATCATTTTCGGGGTCAAGGGCCTGAAAAGCGATCTGAATTTCTGCTACCCCATCAGGTCCGCCTGTCCCCCCACAATTTTCCGTGTTATTAAATGCTATAGTATAAGTTCCTTGTACAAAATCTACATCAAGAAGTTCAAGATCACATTGACTATATGATATACACGGTAAAAATAAAAATAAGAGGGTTAGTAATCGATTTATCATTATATAAATTTTTATAAGTTACTCACAAGTTTGCCCGTAATATTGCAATAAAATCAACATATCTGCCGTTTGCACAACACCATCCCCACTTAAGTCAGAAGGACACGAAGAAACAGAAGAACAATTATAAACTGAGCAATCTTCCCAATCAGGATGTGGTTCAGCCATAATACCCCACCACCCATCACCACTATTTACACCCACAGAACCCACAACAGCGCATTGAATTGTTGTAAATCCTGGAATGAGATTTAAAGTATTCGGCGTTCCATCGCACTTTGTGTAGGAAAATTGCGTAGTTTCCGTAGCAGTTGCGGTGGTTATAACATGTTGTTGACAAGTTAATTGAGCCCTCAACTCCCCACAAAAAACCAAAAAGAAAAAAGCTACTAGCAGCCCTATAACATTTATCGATTTCATTACGTATATACGTTTTTATTATAACTTTCACATATAAATACGCAAGTTATTCAAATACTCCAACAACACCAACGAGCCTCATGCAGTGTTTTGTATACGTCAAATAACCGCGTTTAATATGCGTATTTTGTGTGGTTCTTACCGGTTATCTACCCGCTCAACGCGAGGGGCATTCGGTTTCATTACACTGTTGGTTACACGGTTACCGTTGGCATCTCGTGTCCAATATTCACCATATCGTAATACATTACCTTCGTGGGTTAATTTTTCGGTACCTTGGTGGGTATTGTGTATTCTATCGTTTACTGCATAAGCACAGCATGTTTTATGTTTATGTGTGGTACATCCTGTAATAACACATAATAATGCGATAAGCGGGGCTTTTCTTTTCATAACTTGTTTATTTTATATTTCGCGATCTGGGTACCAATCGTAATCATCGTATGTTTCTTGTTCTTCCATGGTGTATAAAGTTCATTAGTTATACATTTATACATACGAGGCTCGATGTGAATTTTTTTGCCGATCTCTTTTTTTGATTTCTTTTTATTTTTGGCGCAAATGGGTTAAATGGGTTTTGCATTATATTTGTATATACGTTCGACCCATCTTATCCGTGGTCGTATTTTATATGCACATAATGCTGGCGCGCCGGCATCGGCCCATCGACGGCCCGCGGTTGTGGCGCGGGCGGCCCAATATCGTTCTGATATCGGGCCGCTATCGGATCGATATTATCCGCTATCATCCCTTTTCTGCAACTGCCTTCGCAATTGCCTCACGCAATGCGATCTGGCGTGCACTGTTGGGATTCACTGGGCGACCGCGCTTAATCACACCACCATTCAATGCTGCGCGCATACCCCGTTCCTCCAACCGCTGTTGGCGCTTGCTGTTGGGGTTGATGGGACGGCCGGTACGCTTGCCGGGTGCTGATGCAAGGCGCTGTTGGCGCTTGCTATTCGGGTTCACTGGGCGGCCGAGCTGGGCCTTTGGGCTGTACGCCACATCGACGTTGGTGAACACTTTGCTGTCTTGGGTGAATTGAACGTTATTCATGGTGTGTTGATTTTCTTTTCCCTTTTTTCCTATGCTGGAATATACGATTGAATTTTCAGTTTACAAGCGGCTCAGCTATGCTCGTTTCTTTTTTTCTGGCACTCGCTTTTTAACCCTCCCGTCACTTGCAACTTCATATCATGAATATACGACCAATATTTGGCTTGTCAAGTATCTCAGTTACCGCTTTTATTCAGGTGTCCCCACACATCCACCGTATTTAGTAAGCCACATTTATATCAATTGTTTTGTTTGGCTACATTAAGTAGAGGCTCGTATAAGGAAACTTGGCGTTCATGTAATTATTATGTATGCACGTTCAAAGGACTACATATATTAGACCACTACTGGATACCTACAAACCGTGTCTACCTAATGTAGGCACCTACCAATGATAGGGACTACAATAATTAGACACCTACCTAACCACCACCACACACCACACTACCACACCATACCACTACACATCCACCGCCACATTATCGTTCGGATGACCACACACCATACACTCAACCACCCACGGTGCTGCCGCCACCACATACATCATCGCATCATCACTGTTACCACACTCGGCACACAGGTTAATTTTCTTTTCCATCAATGTGTAGTTTAGTTTCGATACGAATTAATATTACAATAGTCCATATCGCTATACCTAATTGAATAACATCAATCATTGTTGGGTTAATTCTGAGAGGACTAACATCACTACCATCATACCAACAACAAATAATATAGCATCAATCATGATTCAACCAATTTGCCTTTACCGTGTACATTCCCACCGTCATAACCATCATAAGCAACCTGCTCACCAGCAGCAATTGCTTTGAAGATTTGTGTTGCCAACTTATTGCGAGTTGCCTCGTCGATTTTCAAATCGAGCACCGTATCGAGTAGTTCAAAGTACTCGTTGGTGTAGTGGATAACGTTTCGTGTTGTCATCGTTGTGTTAATTTTGATGCTTTAATTTGAATGTGCCATTGGTTACAAACAATATCCAACGCTTCATGTTGTGAAATAAAACCCTTATCTCTAGCGTTCCATATTTGTTCCATACACTGGAGACGGTTATCAAATGGAACGTTGACAATGTTGAAGTTGGGGTTGGTGACATCTGTAATCATTTTCTCTCTTATTTCTTTACTTGAATATACGATTGCATTTTCAAGTTACAAGTTGCTCAACCTTGAGCATTATAAATTTGAGCAATCGACCTCCGAGGATCCTCATCATCACAATTAGTCAAACAACCAATCATCTTAGCAACACACTCAGATGTGCAGTGACCAAATACCTGATCAGTATGTCCACCTTGGGCTTCAAACATTTCCTTATCATACTCCTCAGTGTCATGATCAAACGGAACCAAATCAAACAAACAATCACCATCACGACCCCAAATCATCACCTCAGCAGTGTCACAACCCCAAATGCTATGCTGCATTGGTGCCTCATGACTTGCTTTGTACCTAATATCCGTATCACTAACGTAGTTACCAGGCCCCCACTGAACACTGATTCGAAAACCATTGATCGCCATTGCGAATCCCTTGTTCATGTTGGTGTAAAAATCTGCGTTGTGATCGGTGTTGCTGTGCTTCATCACTTGTTCTGCTGTTTGAAATTTCAAATCTTCCATCCCTTTCTTTCTTGTTGATTGAATATACGGATGAATTTTCAATCTACAAGCCTCCCAATTAACTTCTTTAATTTAGAACAGCCAACATTTCATGTTGCATTTCCATTACCAACATATCATCATCCATGAATTCAAATTCAGGAAACTCGTCCCTCAATAGGGCCTTTTCATACCATTCTGCTGCTAACCACTTACGAAACGCTACTAGAGATAGTATATTAGTTTCATCATCCATGAATAGTGCTTGCCACCTCATAGGGTCATTATGCATCATTCTATCCAATATCATTACACCACTGTAATGAATTGTTCAACATTCTTTGGGATTTGAAATAACCGACCACGGGTTGGATGGACCAATACATCCAAATCCTTGTCGAATTTCTTTGTTGCGCCCTTGCTATTGAACACAACACTCATTGCACTGAACGGAACATACATTTTTCCGTAAAAATTAAACACTTCACTTTGATTCAGTGTGATCAAGGTGCGTGACATATCCTTTGCACTCATTTTTGTTTTCGTAATGATGTTAAGCTTGAATCCCATATCTTTCCTCTTTTTTCTTATGATGGAATATACGGTTGAATTTTCAAATTACAAGTGTCTGTTTTGCCATCGAAAAATATCTACTACCAAAAGCATAGATATGATCTGCTTCGGTTTCGCTTATTCTGGAATCACTAGCAATAACGTATTCAAAGATAGAATCATAATCCATCAATGCTGCAATTGCACCGTTACTGCCTTCAATATCTTTTTTATCACGTAGCGATTCAAAGAAATCCCTAGCATGTTGTTTATCGCCAGTGGTATGTTCCATTCCATACATTATAAAATCGTCAAAGGTACAATCCCCACGTTTATAATTTAGAAAGGACTGAGTAATACCTTTACAATTATCAATTTCACTTCTTAAATGTTGATATGTCATGTTGTAAAAAATGTATATTCAACTTCCTCGTTTACTTCGTCTATATTAATTCCAATTCCCCCAGTATTAGTAATAGAGGTGACACCATCATAATCACCTTCTGTCTTCATGAATTCATTTAGGTAATAAGCTAAGTCACCTACCATGAAATAAGCATCACCCTCTTGATCAAAGCTAATGCTAGTTGTTTCTGTTTTCCCCATTATGCAAATGTCACTTTGGTTTCTACACTGTTGATAACCTTCCTTGTACTATCAGTGTTAATAATATGCCTAACCATATCAGCAAATTCTTGCTTTGTCAATCCATTTTTATTATCAACAGGGAGCCTACTACCACCCTTATACCCAACTTGCATATTACCTAATGCTAGTGGGATACCACTACTAGAAGTGCCACTATAGAAACTATACTTAATACTACCATCAACCAAGTTACATACTAGTGTTGATTTGTTTTTCCAACAATCTTCAAGGTGAAAATGGAATATTTTCTCTGTATCTTTCATGTTATTAATATACGATCGAATTTTCAAGTTACAAGCGGCTCAATCTTTTTATTTAATATCGAAAACCAATTGGCGTAGGGGGGTTTGCTTGATCAGCTAATGTGTTAACTGTATCCTGTCTATTTTGGATCATCATTTTACTAGCTTCCAACGTTTCAACATCGAATTCGTCATTGATCCATTCTATAAATAGCTTAGTCAATAGTTTTGATTTGATTTTTTCTAGCATTACTTAATAACTTCAAGTAGAGACGGAGTAACAGTGTAAACAACGCTGCTATTCAATTTCTGGCATTTAACATTTTTACGATTAATCTTAGTGATACGGAATTGATCCATTGGACTAATCTTTTTATGATTAATCTTAACAACTGTACCAACGTTTAGTTCATTAATAACGTTTTGGCGTTGTTGTTCTTTCACTTCACTAATGAAACGATCCTGTAGGTCCATAGGCAACGAAGTAATCATTGCCATCGCTTCATAAAACTTAGTCATATCAGTCATTGTACAATTCTTCAACTCGGTTTAACACATCACTAACCAGTTCAGGTTCATTTCCTTGGAACGGGTTCATTACTAGAATAAGCGGTGCGCCACCATTTGGGTTTTCAATAATTTCATACAGATACTCTTCACCACACTCCCCAAAATCACCCTCAGCATGTAAATAAACACGTCCATCACCGCTATGCCCCTTCAGCTCAAACACTACTGAACAAGCCAAATCATCAAAACCATTAAACGTTTTGCCTTGTTGTCCCGAATTCAAACCATTCACAATACTACCATTACAAATTTCAATTAACCTAGCACCAAGTGCTTCAGGGTAACCGTCATAGTGATGATAAATGTTTGCAACGAAACTACCGTCGCTATTGCTAATTTTAATTGATGCTCGTGTTGCCATTTTTTCCTTTTTCTTATACTTGAATATACGATCGAATTTTCAGTCTACAAGGTGCTCAAAAAGTTCAGGAAATCCTAAGGCCAACTTTCTCTTATTATTACCATCAGCGTGTTCAAACGCCGCAAGGAGCTTCTGATCAAACCCACCTCCATAACGCCTCATCTCTTCAATATGCTTCATTGCTCGTTCCCTTTTGAGGAACTTATTAGCAGCAAACTGTTCATCCTCAATATTACCCACAATGTGGAACGCATAAGCAAAACTCTCTGTATAACGATTTTCATTATACATTTCAGTGAGGCTCTTAGCAGTGCAATCGTAAAATGAATCATGACCGTTTGCTACTGTTTGCCACAACACATCATCAAATCCATCATCACTAATTTGAACATCGTCACTGAATTGCTTATACAGGTGATTCACTTTGCGGGTTGCCATGTTGCGGACCTCTTTAATTTGGCTAAATGTCAGACCACTATCTTCAACCAACCAACGTCCTGCTTGTTGATAACCCCGCCCGTTGAAATCCATCATGTTGATTACTTTCCAAAACTCAAACATTTTTTTCTCCATCTTTTTTCTTTACTTGAATATACGATTGAATCTTCAACCTTCACGGGTCAGAAAATGATTTGAAAAGAGATGTTGGTCAAGGTGCTTAACATTCTCTTCTAATTCATCCGTACTCATTGCAGTAACTAGTTCTTCTAAAATTGAAGCAACACCTACCTGCTCAACCATCTCAAGTAGAACGTCTGTTAACTCTGTCTTGTTCATTTTTTATCTTTATCACTATTGAATAAATGTAAATTGCTTAGAAAAGAAACAAATGCTACTTCCTTGTCACTTAACCCCAGGAATTTACCTATAGCAGCCGCAATGGCTGTTGATACAACATCGTGTTTAGTAGGTTTTTTCATTTTATCGCCCAAATACATTATATAACTTCAGAATAAAGTTATTATCACTTTCAAATTTTACATTAGCGTCCTCAGCATAATTAATCAATTGCTTGGCAGTTGAAACTTTAACATCAGTACTCAATTGTGCTCTTTGTAGATCAGCAATAATTGTTTTATACAGGAGGGGGTACTGCTCCTTATCTGCTTCAAGCTGCTCACGCACTTCGGGGATCAAATTATTCAATAAACTCATCTTTCTTAATCTTATACCGTAAACATACGAACGAAAGATGAGGGCTCAAAGGCCCTCATCTCTACATTCGCTTTTAATATCCAATAGAAACTTACGTTCCTCATCAGCGTCTAACATTTCAATGATTTCGCGTTGTCTTTCCTTACTAACGCCATTTTCATCTAATTCAGCCTTGAGTTTATTTCGTTCAGATAATGAAAGCATTAGTCACGTTGATTAATAACATCAAGTTCCTTATTCAGGGCACCAGTCACATCAAAGGACTTTGCAACACGGCGAAACAAGTAATTAGCATCACGGTTAGACATAACTCGTACAAGCTCTTCAAGCAAGACTGAATCATTACCAAACACACTACGCAACGCAACTAATTCGTCCATACGACGCATTCCACCTGATTTTGTGGGGTTATCTTTAGCCATTTTATTTTTGGGTTAAAGTTAAACAATTACACTAAGCGACTTTCACTCAGCGGGGACTTCAAATGTAGTAACAAATGCATCTCTAAAGAGACTAGGGATACATTCATCACTGGGTTCAAATAAAAATTCAATATGTGGAGCAATATCTTGGATATCACTACTAATTTCAGTAATAATCCTCATTACATCAAGAGCAGTAGCGGAATGTTTTTGATCACCATGATCAAAACGGAACCGTTTATCAAAGGCATCATATAATGCTTTGCAATCGTGCTGATAATTATTAGCCATATCTGTGATCGTACGAATTTCATTCATATGAACCAAAGCTTTAGCATTATTAGGCTCATCAATAAGACGACGTGCTACACTAGTAGCATCATTAGCCATATCACCAACAAAATCATTCTTTAGGGTGTCAAGCATTTCCCACAAACTACGCATAAACTTATCAGTTCTGAATTCCATTTCTTTCATTTTCTTTTACTTAAATATACGATCGAATCTTCAGATTCCAAATTTCTAAGTTAAGTTTGTATCAGAGGGGCGGAACCGAAGTCCCAGCACCCTCCTCTACAACAACACAAAACAAATTTTTTATACTTGCTCAAAGCTATATTCCACATTACCAGGGCGAAACAAGCTAAAATAGATCTTATCACCAACGTCACCACGGCGATTCTTACTGAATACCATGTAGCGTAAAGCGTCTCGACCGCGACCATCAAACTTCAAATGAGCCATAGCTGTGGTCATGTGCTTAATACGGTTTGAACCTGCAAAATCACCACCCTTAGTCATTTGCTGGATGTTAACAAATGCGGTATGCTTATTAGCATCATTACCAGCCTTATTGTGCTTATCCATCAAATCAAGCAACCATGATTCAGCCTTTTTACGTGTCCAGCCATTCTCTTCCTGAACCATATCATTTACCTCAGCCCAACTATCAATTAATACAATATCAAATCCCTGATTAAGCGACAGTTCAATAGCGCTCTTTGGGTTTTGGGGGTAATTTTGCATAAACAAAATAGGCAAACGACCAAACTTAGGGTAACGCTTAACATATCCAAACATATCAATTTCATTCATCTCACCTGAAATGAACAACACACGCTTACCCTTTGCTTGAAAATTAGCAAGCAGATCAAGCAACACCGTGCTCTTACCTACACCTGGATCACCAATCACAACAGTATTAGTACCAGGGAAAATGCCACCTTCATTACTCAAAACGGTATCTACAATAGTACCAGTTTTAATAGGTGTGAACAGTGAAGGATCGAACTTCACATCGTGCATTCTGGTAAATTCAACATGCTTCAACACCGTTTTAGGTGTAACAGCATTCTTACGGGGTCGTCCACGTCCAGCCATTTTGTTTTGTTTTTGTTTGTATTGTGTTAAATTCATTTCCTAATCTTACCCTATTAATATACGGTCGAATTTTCAATTCCCAAAAATCCTCATCTTTTTGCTTTTTCCAAAGCAGCAAAGATAATATTTACGAACGTGCCATTAAAACTTTTTCCGTTACGTGCAATATCTGACCTATCAATTACCTCAACAGGTGCCATACCACATCCTTTTGTTTTAAGGCCATTATAAATTTCGTCACACAGGACTATAATATTTACTTCTTTTGCCATTTTTTTAACTTACGATCGTGAATATAAGATAAAGAATGAGAGAAACCAAAAAGCACTTACTTGCTTTTTCTATCATCCACCAGCTGTCTTCGTACTGATTTTTTCTTCTTCCCTGCATTACGTTTAGTTACTTTAATGTCAGTAGGGAATCTACTAAAATTACCCATACCATCCATATCCATTACATCATAGGATACATCTTCACGTTGTGTAGATGGTTTAACACCATTATTAATGTTCCAAATTGTAAAATACATATAGGCAGCAAAAATAACGCTACCTACAACCCACATAGTTACATTCATTCCTTATTAATTTTGTCAATTACCAAATAAAATACCAATAACGTTACAGGCCAATGCGATGAATATAATGCTTCATCTGTGTGACCATTCATTCCTAATCCTACTGAATAAAATAATGCTGCTAACGCAATTGCTACTGGTGTCCATTTTATGTACTTTTTCATGTTAATTTAGTTTATTTAATTTGTAGTTCTTGCTGGACTCGAACCAGCGACCCTCTCGGTGTAAACGAGATGCTCTGAACCAACTGAGCTAAAGAACCCCCATTCGCCTCACACGCTGTAATCCCGGTCGGGTTTGAACCGACGACCCACGCCTTAAAAGGGCGTTGCTCTACCAACTGAGCTACGAGATCATAAATGAAAATGAAGGAATGGGTAAAGAGTTATTCAGGCTCTTAAGCGCGACAAGCAGGCGGATATATTGGTAAATCATAATGGCACAAGAGGAGTGTTAAACCCGCATCCCGTTAATCATTTCACTTCATGGCTGCTAACCCCAATTGAAGTTCACAATATCGCTTAGTAGAATTTAGTTCCACTATCACACAACCACACCCTAATAGGCCCACACTGGGCTTTCACCCCCTACAGCGCTTGCTGTAAGTCGAGCTACCTATTAACATGTGTACTTTGTCCCCCCAAAGCAAGGGACACATTCAGTCATACCCCCCCGTGCGTGATCAGCGCGGTGGGGTTTCCTTCATTTCATTTGTAGGAACGGTGGGATTTGAACCCACTACCTTCAAGATATAAGCTTGATGCTCTAACCAATTGAGCTACGTTCCCATATTGGTGCGCCCTTTTAATCGCAGTGGCGTCATCAGCGAATTTAAGTTAAGATGTCAAAGAACTACTTGTACCCCCGTTAGGATTCGAA
>VMHT01148967.1_pt1 | contig 26466 bp, 26 predicted proteins | sample 4693611 | NCBI WGS metagenome assembly VMHT01 (sample SAMN12280063, study PRJNA550983) | marine metagenome | isolation source: seawater sampled from same location over 5 years 0.02-0.2 micron viral filtrate | place: USA: collected off the coast of southern California halfway between the port... ...
GTAAAAAGGTACTATATATTGTGTTTGCTTATTACCTTTGTAGATAATGTACATATTGTTGGTGATGAATCACACATCACTTGTACATCATTTACTTCTTTTAATTTAGAGTTACACTCTTTACATTTCATAAATTATATTTATTTTATTAGGGGTCTTTTTAGATATAGCGGGCTATATTTTTTTATATAATTAAATATGAACTAGGATGTTTCACTTGACCTTGGGTATCTCACTTGTCTTTCTAGTTGGTCTTACTGGCTGTAAGGTGAGACTTTTGTACTCCCGATGTCCGCTTTACCTGTATCTTGTTACTTGCTCCTGGTTGTTTATAGCTTGTTAACTTTATCATAGAGGAAAGTCTAAAACAATTTAGAGAAAATTTTTTTTTTACGCACTACGTGCGCTAGTTGTTTATAATACATTTACCTTAAGAAAGTCTTAGGGTTTAACAGTACTGGACATACTGTACGTACAAGGACCTACTTCCTGCCCGAAGTAGGTTTTTGTTTTGTGGGGTCAACATGTCTTCCTTTTATTCTTGGAAAATTTTTAGGTTTATGTTTATGACAGTATTTATATTTGTTATATTGAGATAAGATGGTAGTACAAGCAGAATGCACGCAGGTTCGGTTTTTCTGATACTGTGTATTCTTTTTAAAGTTAGGGTACTTGTTACCCGATATGTATTCTGCCATAATTAAATTATAGGAGGACAAATGCCAGGTAAAGGTTATTCATATAAAAAAGGTATGAAGAAAAATAAAGGTAGAAAAAAAAGAAAATAATGGCTGAGTATAGGGGAATGAAGGTAAAGTTAAATTCACCTTCTGCAATACGAAAAGGCGAACCAGGATATGGTCGCAAAAAATCTAAAGTCTTTGTTATGTCAAATGGCAAAGTAAAAAAGGTTATGTTCGGTGACCCCAATATGGCTATAAGAAAAAACAATCCAGGAGCTAGAGCTTCGTTTCGTGCTAGACACAAATGCAGCACTGCTAAGGATAAAACAACAGCAAGATATTGGTCTTGCAAAGCGTGGTAAGGAGGAAGAATGGCAGCTAAAAAAGGTTTATATCATAATATAAATAAAAGAAAAAAAGCTGGGACAAGTAGGTCAAAGAAAAATTCTACAATTAGTCCTAAGGCTTATGCAAACATGAAAGCTGGATTTCCTAAAAAGAAAAAAAAGAAGTAATGGCAAATCTTAAAACAGTTGCATGCCCGCACTGTGGAGATAAGTTTAAACAGGCACATGGAAGACAAAAGTATTGTAAGTTACAATGCACTAAAGCTGCTAATGCACGTGCTAGAAACCTAAAGAAAAAAGAAGATAAAGTACTAGCAACAACTCCAAACAATAGAGCTAGTCGTGGTGAACATTATTTATATTTTGTAGAGAACTATGCAGAGGAATTACTAGAAGGTTTATTTACACAAAAATTTGTATCAGAAGATATAGGGGTTGACCAAAGTGTAGTAACTAGAATGTTACTTGCATATAAAGAAGATAAAGCAGTAGCAGAAGCTAGAGAAGGTTGGGATATACCAGAAGAAGCTAAAGAGTCATTAACATCATTTGAAAAATTTAGAGATAGGTACTTTTTAACAGAGATGGGTAAACCGTATGAGACTGCTAAGTTTCATAAAAACTGGATTAAAAACATTTTAAAATCTATTAAAAATGGTTCTCAGCTTATGATACTGTCACCACCTAGGCATGGTAAAACAGATTTACTTACACACTTTGCAGTATGGCAAGTATGTAAAAACCCAAACATAAGAATTATGTGGGTAGGTGGTAATGAAGATATTGCAAAGAATGCAGTAGGTTCAGTATTAGACCATTTAGAGAACAACGAAAAACTAATAGAAGATTTCTGTGGACCAGGAGAAACATTTAAACCTAAAAGCAGAACTGGTAAGACATGGAGTTCTGGTCAGTTTACAGTGAAGACTAGAACAGTTACAGGTATTAAATCACCTACTATGGTAGCTGTAGGTAAGGGTGGTAAGATTCTATCACGTGACTGTGACTTAATTATTGCAGATGACATTGAGGACCACGGTACAACAATTCAACCTAGTTCACGTGAACAAACAAAGAGATGGTGGACTACAACTTTGTCATCACGTAAAGAGGAACATACAGCAATAGTTGTTATTGGTTCCAGGCAGCACCCAGATGATTTATATAATTCATTAATTGATAATGACGAATGGCACAAGATTATAGAATCAGCACATAGTTTAGATATTCCTATTGAATCTGGAGAACCTAAAGACCATAAGAAACACATGTTATGGTCAAGCAAAAGAAGTTACAAGTGGCTCATGGCACAAAGGAGAAATGCACAAACAACTGGTGGTCTAGCAATATTTGAAATGGTGTATCTTAATAGACCATTTTCAGAAGGGCTACAAATGTTTAAAGTAGAATCATTAGATGCAGCTAGAGATGATTCAAGAATTATAGGACATTTACCAGCTGGCACTAGGTTAATAGCTGGACTAGACCCAGCTGCAACTGGTTACCAGGCTGCATTCTTGTGGGCTTATCATGTAGAAGAAGGCAAGTTATACATGGTAGATATAGAAAATACTAAAGGTGGAGGAATACCCCAGGCATTTAAAACTATAAAAGAATGGTATAAAAAGTATCAATGTTCTCATTGGATAATAGAAGAGAATGGATTTCAACGTGCTATTAGACAAGATAGAGAATTAAAAGAGTGGACTGCTGCTAAAGGAATACATTTAGAAGGACATCAGACACAGAAAAATAAATTTGACCCATACTTTGGTGTAGGTTCAATGAGTGAGCTATTTGATAAAGGATTAGTAAATTTGCCTTATGGTAGTGCAGATTCACAAAATAAGAGTAATATATATCGTAGGCAGCTTTTGTATTTTTCAAATGCTGCTAATAAAGCAAGTAGCAGGGGATATAAGTCGGACATAGTTATGGCAAGTTGGTTTCCAATAAAGATAGTAAGGAGATTGCAAAAAGAGTTTATTGCAGACATGGGGTATGAATATACACCTAGTTACGGAAACGTAGATGTAAGCAGTATGAATGTAGCACCGTGGTAAAATTATGAATCAATCAGAATTACATGACAAGATAACCCAATTACATTATGTAAACCAGGATGCGTATTCACAACGTGGACGTATTCGTTCTATTATGAACGGTGGACCTAGTGGAATACTTGCATTACTTGGTGACCAAATGAAAGGTATGCAAGACTGGCAAGTTCCTATGCCTAACTTAATGGCATCTGGATTAGAACACTTAGCACAAAAAATAGGAAGAATACCTAACTTAAAAGTAGATGTACCTAACAATAAAGATTCAGAACGTGCAAGAAAAAGAGCAGAGAAAATATCTAGGATAGTAACTGCCTATGACGAAAACCAAAGATTAGATTTACAAATGCCACAAGTAGGTAGATGGTTACCTGGTTATGGTTTTGCTGTATGGGTAATTAGAGAAAAAATGGGAGCTGATGGAACTCCTTATCCTTGTGCAGAATTACGTGACCCTTATAATTGTTTTCCAGGTTACTTTGGTGCAGACCAACAACCAAAAGAAATGTCTATAGTTAGAAGAGTTCCTAAATCAGATTTAACTAAAGTATATCCACAGTATAAAGAAGTTATACAAAAAAATTATACTAAAGGTGCCACAATAGCTAGTGGTTATGCTTCTGCTTATACAGATGGATATAATGGTTCATGGGCTAACTCCAATGGACAAGGAGATTTAATATCAGAATATTACAATGAAGAAGGCACATACATTTTTCATTTATCTTCTGGTACAGTTTTAGATTTTATAGCTAATCCGTTATCTAGTGGACCAGCATTTGTAGTTGCTAAGAAATTTTCTTTTGACCAACTACAAGGACAGTATGACCAAATCATAGGGCTTATGGCTTCTATGGCAAAAATTAATGTTATGTCAATTATTGCGATGGAAGATGCAGTCTTTACAGAAACAAACATAACTGGAGAGTTAGAATCTGGTCAATATAAAAAAGGTAGATTTGCAGTTAATTATTTTTCTCCAGGAAGTCAAATATCTAAACCAGCATCTAACATTCCTTATCAAATATTTCAACAGATAGACAGAATAGAAAGACAACTTAGAGTAGGTGCCTCTTATCCTTCACAAGATGATTCACAATCACCAGTTAGTTTTGCTACTGGTAGAGGATTAGAAGAGTTAGGTGCATCTATGTCACTTATGATTAGAGAGTATCACACAATCTTAGCTGATGCTATAGAACAAACAGATGCTAAAAGATTAGAGTGGGACACAAAAATGTATGGTGGTAGAAATAAAGAGTTGTCTGGTTATAAAGATAATAAATTCTTTTCTGAATCTTACGAACCAACAAAAGATATACAAAATTCTTATAAGACTAGAAGAGTCTATGGCGCTATGGCTGGCTACGATGAACCACAAAAAATAGTAACAGGGTTGCAGCTGCTTAGTTCTGGTGTTATAGATACACAAACACTACAAGAAAACTTAGATGGTTTAGATAACCTAGTAAGAGTAAATGAAAGAATAACAAAAGAAAAAATGGATAAAGTTTTACAAGATACTCTTATGGCACAAGCAAGTCAAGGTGACGAAAAAGCAATTATGGCTGTAGTTCAGATAAGAAAAAACCCTGGTGAGATACAAGAAATACTAGATAAATTTTTTACTGCTCAAGAACCAGAGATACCCGAACAAGAAGCAGCTATGATTGAAGGTATGGGTCCAGCCACCACTGGTCCCGCACCTTCTATACAACAAGCACTAGGTATGATGGGTGGTGCATAATGCACGAAATATTTGAAGACATAGTTCACAATAGTTTATGGGAATTAGACGAAGATGGTGATGACATCATTATGGAAGACTTTATAAAAAAACAACAATTTAATAAGTTTCCTAGAATAATATCAAGATTTACTATAACTGAAATAATACATTTAGATGAGGAAGATATAGATGGCAACCCGAATTACTAAAAGAAATGCTGCGGTAAAACCAGCATCTAATAATTACATTGACCAAACAAGAATGACTTATGGTGAAAAAGAACCTCTTAAAGAATTAAACAGTGAAGTACAAAATCTAAATTTAGGTGAAGCATCTCCAGTTGCTGCAGCACCAGTTGCACCACAACGTAGTGTGTTTGCTGAAACTGACCAACCATTAAGACCAGTAGAAGACGGATTACCTTTTGGTCCAGGAGTTGGAGCGCCAGAAGCTATGGAATCTACAGAGTCATTAATACAACAATTTTTTGATATTACAGGTGACCCACTCTTAGCAAAACTATTAAAGGGTTAGTATGTCGTACAGTATATTTGATGCGGCATCGTTCCAAGATGACTCTGCTACAAAAAAAGCAATTAACCAAGCAGTAGCACCTACAACTATAAAACCAGAAGATGCAAAAAGAGCATCAGCAATTATTAATAAATATCCAACTATAAGCAAAGGTTCTTTAGTTGGTGCAGTTAAATTAGGAATATCACAAGATGACCCAAGGCTAAAGCAAATAGTTATGAAAGAATCATTACTAAAAGAAGAAAACGGTTTTGATAAATTAAAAGATGCAACAAGAAGGTCAGTACGTGGAGCATTTATAGGATTTCAAAACTTGTGGGAGATGGCAGCACCTAGAGGAGTTAGATACTTAGAAGGTAGGCAACAAGGAATGTCACATGACGAAGCTAGAAATAAAAGTAAAGCTACGTTACTAGGTGAGATAGATTCAGCTAAAGCTGCTGGTAAAGATATTGATTTAGGTCAAGGATGGTTTTTAGGTAGCACTGACCCAACACAAACAGATGAATATAAAAATTTATTACAGTCTGGAATGGACCCACTAGAAGCAAGAGAATGGGTTAGAGATAATGTTTTAGGTGTAAACATTTATGAAGAACAAAAGAAAAAAGCTAATCAAATACAGTTTGTTGGTGAGAGAGCAGATAAGTTTAGAGATGCTGGATTAGACCCAACAGTTACTATTGGTAGATATTTATTTAAACCAGTAGATGAAATAATAGAACCAGGGACAAAAGCATACAATTATATAACTGGTGCTATTGATATAGTTGCAAATATAGTTGCAGACCCAATAGGTATGTTAGGGTTTGGAGTTGCAAAAACACGTAAACTATCATCTACATTCACAGAGTTAGAAAATCTAAGTAAAGCAGGTAAAATTTTTGAAAGCACTGGATTGTTACAAGGTGCAAGAAAATCTATATTTGGTCCTACAACAAAAGAATTTTTAGCTGGTAAAGCAGGTATAACATTTAAAAAATTTATGTATGAAAATTCTACATCAGACATAATTGCAACATCTAAAAATAACATTGATGATTTTCAATTTTATGATGAACTAGAAAAATTTAAAAGAAAAAACAAAGGTAAGTCATACGATGAGATAAGTGATTCTTTTGATGATTTGTTAAATGATGGTTTGCTAGTTAAAGCAACAAAAAATAATGTACCTACAGTAAAACATAAAGGTAACAGAATGACTGGTATGTTAGAGAGAACATACGGTACTAGAGTAATTACAGAAAATACAGATGATTCAATAGTAAAACTAAATAGATTTATACGTTTAGCTACAACTGGAATGGAAAAAGATAAAGCAGCACAAAAAATAAATAGATTTATGACTGGTGCTATTAAGGCACTTAAAGACGATGATTCACCTACTGAAGTTGCAAAGTTAGTTAGTAATTTTATTACAAAAGATTTTAAACCACAAGTTGTAAAAGCATTAGGAGGTAGAGCTAAGTTAACAAAATTTCAAGAAGACTTAGTTGATAAAGGTTTAGAAGTCCAGGCAAAGTTTATAGGTGATGCACAAAAACAAAAAGGTATAGTTAAAAGTTTTGCTATTAATACATCTGGTGAAAACTTACCGATAACTCCAGTATTAAAACAATTAAGTGGTGGAAAGCTAGATAACATAGACGAATTAGTTGACCCACTTACAGCAGCACAATTAGCTGATGAAATATATTTACCAAATGCTACACAAGTTATTAGAGCTGCAAAAACATTAGACAAAAAATTTGGTGCTATAGGTTCAAAAATAGCTACAAGTGGAAGCGCTGAAAGTGTTACAAGGTTTATGGACTGGTATTATGGTTCATTATTTAAACCACTTGTATTGTTAAGACCAGCATGGACAGTTCGTGTTATTGCAGAAGAACAATTAAGAATGATGGCTTCTGGTGTAACAAATGTTATTACTCATCCCGCTGGAATGATTGCAAGAGTATTAGGTAAAGAAAAAGAATCTGCTAAAACATTAATGGGAACCTTTGAAGATAACGCACAATTTTTAGAAACTGTACAAAACGGTGCTGGTACTGCAAGTTCTGTACGTAGAGGTTGGGGAGGTAATGGAGAGTTTACTACTGTAACCAGGTCAGAAAATGTTAGAGCATGGGGAGAAGCAACATTTAGAAACTTTATGCAACATAAGTTTGACCCGTTATCAAGAAGACTTGCTATAGTCCAGCTAGAACAAAACCCAGCAAAAAGAATAAAGATGTTGGATGAAGTTATAAAAGAAGCACAAACTACTGGAACACAATTAAATAAGCACATAAGAAAAGTATCTGGTGCTGATGGTCATGCTTTTAAAGGTGCTGGTAACTCTAGTAAATTAGGTCAAGCAAAAGCAGAAGAGTTTGTACATTATGTTAATGCAGGTGTAGCACAAACAACTGGAGGTAAAGTTGTAACAGTATTAGACGATATAGATAAAACTCCTAAAGCTGCAAGAGAGTGGATAGATGAAAATGGTAATGAAGATTTATTAAAAGCATTAGCAAATGAAGATATGTCTGCACAAGAACTTGTAGGTTTAGAAAATGTTGACCTTAAAAAATATTGGGCTGGTGATTTATCTGCAGAAGAATATACATCTATAACTACACAACTTAGAAAAAATCAAGATAAGTTGCGTAAAGATTTTGTTAAGAAATATAAAAAAGTATTACCAGAATCAGCAAGAGGTGAATTAAAAAATTCTATATCTAAACAAACAAGAAACTTAGATGACTTAGTAGATACTATGTTTGATATGTTTATGACTGTACCTACTAAAACAATGTCAAGAGCGCCAACATTTAAAAAACATTATTGGGAAAAAGTAGGAGACTTTGCACAACACTTAGATGAAAAAACTTTAAACAAAGTATTAAAACAAGCTAGAGAAGCTGGTCTTGCTACAGGTACTGGAAAAGAAAAAAAGATATTAAAAAAATTAGAAGGTTATAAAGGTGTTAAAAATGGAGTTAGCGATATAGAGATAGTAGATAAAATATCATCTGCACATGCTTTAACTGAAACTAAAAAACTATTATACGATGTATCAACTAAAACCAGATTAGGAAATGCAACAAGAGCTATCTTTCCTTTCGGTGAAGCATACTTAGAAATCTTTACTACCTGGAGTAGATTAGTTAAAAATGAATTTGGAAGACCTATTAGAAGGTTACAACAAACAGTTGATGCAGCAAGAGAACCTAATCCAATATTTGATGAAGAAGGGCAACAAGGATTTTTTTATAAAGACCCTAACACTGGAGAAGAACTATTCGGTTATCCAGGTGAAGGTTTAATAAAAAAGTATATGTTTAAAGACTTAGAAGAAAACGGAGTAAAAGTTAATTTACCAGTATTTGCTAGTTCTTTAAATATAGCTGGTAGTTTTATACCAGGCTTTGGTCCAACAATAACTGTTCCAGCAGCAATATTAAATGCTAAGTTTGAATTTTTAAGACCAGGTAAATTTGAAGAAGAAATTATATTTGGTGGTTTTGCACCGCCAAGTGTTGCTGACCCTGGACAATTTATTCAATCATTAGTACCAGAACCTTCTTGGTTTAAAAAACTTCGTACTGCATTTAATGTAGGTACTGCTAACGGTCAAGCTAAAAGAGCATTCTCTAATACAACTATTGATGTCTATAAAGCATTAGTTTATGCAGGACAAATAGATGATAGTAACCCACAAGGTGCTAGTGATGGTATTGAGTTAGCAGCTGATTATGCTAGAAAAATATTTATTATTCGTTCTATCTCACAAGCATTAGGTCCATCTGGTGCGGTAAGTCCTAAGTATGCAATATCAGATAACACTGGACAATTTTATTTATTTGAAACTCTTGCAGAGGAATACAGAAATATATCTAATGCAACACCAGATAGTTCTACTGCAGTAAAAGTATTTACAGAGAGATTTGGTTTTGACCCAGTTACTATTGCAACAAGTAGAACATCAACAGTTAAGAAAAGACCAGTTACTGCAGATGGTGCTACATGGGAAAGAAACAATCCTGAACTTGTAGATAAGTTTGATTTAACTTACGCATTTTTAATTGATGAAACTGATTCAGAGTTTTTATATGAACAGTATTACAGCCAGCTAATAAGTGGTGATAGAGTTCCTAGGTCTCCAGAACAATGGGTACAAGCTAAAAATATATTGTTAGGAAATATAGAATATGAAAACTTTATAAAAACTAATGGTTTGTTAACAAGAAATGACAAAGTAGCTTCACAAGCAAAACTAAATAAAAAAGCAGAAATAGCTATGAAGTACCCAGGGTATGGTAGAAGCATAGATTATTCACCTACTAAACCAGAGATAGATGATTTAATAGATGAATTATATACTTGGATTAATCCAGTAACTTATGTTTTAGAACCAAGTATTGCTAACAATTCAGCAGCAATAGGTTTAAAAGAATATTTAAAATTTAGAGATAGAGTTATAGCTGATACTAAAAACTTAGGATATAGAGATACTTCTTTTAGAAGTGCAAATAAATTAGCACCTTATAGAAATGCGTTAAGAGACAAAATGAAAGCTATACTGGTAACGAACCCAGAGTTTGCATCTTTAGCAAAAGAAATATTTGAAAGAGAGTTACAAGCTGCGGAACAAGATATAGAATTAATAAGAGGATTATATGACAGTTGATGATTTTTTTAGCAGAGTAGAACAAATGATAGTTAGTATTAACGAAGGTGCTACTGCTGGTCAAAATAAAATAGGTATTACATCAGATGATAGAATAAACATACTATCATCTAACACAATAGATGAGGCATCTAAATATTTGTTAGCTGCAGGTATTCCAGAATACGTAATAGAAACAGCAATATCTGGTAAAGATTTATTAGACGTTAATGCAGATAGTGCGGCTTTGTTTGCAGCTGGAGAACAAACTGGTTTATTTGGAAACCAAGATGCAATCATTGGAGTACCAGCTAATTATTTACCACCTAGAGAAAGTGCAACAGATTTTTATACACAAAATGATTTAGTTAATTTATTTGCTGGATTAGAAGTAGAAGAGATAGCAGGAATACAAGCAGATTTAGTTAATGCTAAGTTGCTTACTATTGGTGACGGGTTTATTCCAGGAGAATGGGACGCACCTACACAATCTGCATTTAGCAGAGTATTAAGAAGAGCAAACATGGGTGGTGTTACTGAATATGAAAAACAAACAGGTGCTGCATGGAGAAATGTATTAGAAGAATACGTAGCTAATCCAGTACCTACAATTCCAGATGACGATGTATTTTTACCACCAGACCCAGCAACAAATGCACAACAAGTTAAATCACTATATGCAAGAGAATTAAATAGAGAACCTAGTGCATACGAACTTAAATTATTATCTAATGAGTTGTACAAACAATCAGAAGCAGCATTTAAACAAAGTCAAGAACTTACAGATGTTGCACAAGAACCAGCTACATTTACTGGTGATGATTTAATGGCAGGTGAATATGGAAACTATGCTGCAGAAAATGTACAACAAACAATAGATGAAGAAGGACTTTCACAAATAGACCCACAAAGTAGAATGAGACAAAAATTTGATGGGTTGATTGAAAACGAGAAAGCTAGGTTAGGAGAAAATTATTCGGGACGTAATACTAGGACTGCTATTCTTAATAGCATCTCCGCTAGGACAGGAAGACCACAATAACATGAGTCAAGAATTAGTAGCATTTATGGAATCTATAAAAGAACAAGAAAATGCAGGTGGTAATTATTTACTAAAGCATGAACCTACAACAATGTTAGGTTACGATGGGCAGCCAATGCAAGTACAAGCATTAGGTGCTTATGGAATACTAGATGTTAACTGGGATAAGTGGGCAGAACAAGCTGGTTATAAAGGTGCAGATTGGCGAATACCAGAAATGCAAGACATAGTTGCTGCATATAAGTTTACAGAATATTTTAATAAATATGGAAGTTGGGATTTAGTAGCAGTTGCTTGGTATGCAGGACCAGGTGCCGCTAACAAAGCAAAAGGTTTAGGTATTGAATCAGTAAGTGGCATAGGAAACTTAGAAAGTTTTGGTCCAGCTGTAGGAGATTATGTAACAAGTGTTATGGAAAAATATTCTAATAATTTAGAATCTGCATCAAATGAAACAGTAGATAGTTATATAAGTCAATCAGAACAACAAAGCATAGAACCTATTATGCAAACACAAGATGATGGAATGACACCTACTACTGACCCAATACAAAAATATGCTGCTCAATTGATATCTTCTTTAGTGCCTAGAAACCTAGAGTTTGAAGCACAAGTACCAGATGCAGCAGGAAGTGAAAATGTAGCACAAGTTAGAACAGGTATTAACAGAGAAGATGATATAACAATGCAAGATGTACTGGATGCTATAGAATGAAACCTATAGAACAAATGTCTAACGTAGAACAAAAAAGATTATATTTTCTTAACCACGCATCAAAAAGAAATAGATATAAAAAGATATTTACTGGTAAAAAATAACCATGGAACAAGAAGAACTTGTTGAACTTGGTGCAACAACAACTGCAGTAGCAGCTCCTTTAGATGTATCAAGAAGGTCTATAAATTACTTACGTAATTATGACCCAGGAATAATATACAGTAACAAATATGAAATAAAAGACTTAAAAAAATTATTAACAAATTATGACAACTTAATTAAATTTTTAGGAGAAGACCCTAAAGTATTTGATAAAAAAATTATAGATGATTTACTAGATGGTCTTGGAATTTTAGGCAGAACACATTTTGATACAGCAGAAAGAACAGAAGATTTTTTAACAGATGCGTTTGTACAAAAAAACCCTTTAGATGCAGAAAAAAATATAGGTAAAGTATTAAAAGATTTAATAGAATTAGAAGAAGGAATATCTGGAACGGTAAATAAAATAGCTGACTCTGGTGTAGATGCACATGGGTTGAGTTTGTTTGAACAAGCTAGTGGAGGTATATCATTTACGATAGACCAAGCAATAGGTAATTTAAAAAAGTTATCTAATCAACCTAATGCAACACCTTTAGATATTGCTAAACAATTACAAGATGGTAAATTTTCTAATATAGTTGGAGCGCAACAAGAAGTATTTGATATAGGTAGAACTCTTATAGGACACATGACATGGGCAAAAGTAGGAACAATAACAAGAGGTGTTGTTGTAGAAACTGCTGTATATAGTGAAATTTTACAAAGACTAACTAATTTAACTAACAAAGAAGTTAAACAATTAGACAAATTAGCTAAAGATTTAGATGTAAGATTTAGACCTCTTGATGAATTACAAGATATACCAGTTACTAGAAATAGAACTATAGATATAAGTTCTTTAGAGTTAATGCAAGATAACCTTAAAGATTTTATAAATACTAGATATAACTCATATTTAAAAAGAGATGCAGATTTTTATTGGAGAATAAATCCAAAAATTATAGAAAAAGAAGAAAGAGCAATATTTGCTGCATCTGATTACATTCGCAGAATAAGTGATGTTATACCAGAAGATATTAAAACTGCAGACAATATAGTTATGAGAGAACTGTTTCAAACAGATAATTGGGATTTACCTATAGGTAATTACCTTAATAAAAGTTTTGATAGTGGATATGAAGCTAAAGTTTTACCAGAAAATATTTTAAGACAAACACCTTTAGAGTTTGCAGATGATTCTACATTACTAAAAGCACCAGACGTATCATTTAACAAAGTTGGTAGATACCACATGACACCTGCTGCAAATATAGAAAAAATTGTAAATGATTTAAACATAGATTTATTTGTGTATAGCGATAGAAAAAAAGGATTAGTACCTTTAACAGTTTTAAATTTAGTTAATACTGATAAAAAATTAAATATATGGAAAGGTCCTAAAACTACAGATGAAGATTTAACAAAGTTTATAGATGCTGTAACTGATAAACCATTAGACCGTCAAAATTTTAGACTTACAATAGAAGAACCAGAAGTTAAAAAAGAATTAAAGAAACCTATAGTACAACAAGTGCGTCAAACATTTGTAAAAAATCATACACCAGAAGCTCTTAAAGTTGCAGACAATGCAGTAAAAACAAATCCTAAATTTGCTACAAAATTATTTAAAGGATTAAGTAAGTTAGATGTAGGTCAAGAAGTTATTGAAAAAGGATTAGCAAAGATTGGAACTAAGTATGGTGCCGCTAGTCTTACTGGACCAGCTGCAGCAGCTTTAGCATTCTATGAAACATTAGTTCTTGTTGCAGATGTAACCAGTGCTGCTACTAAAGCTATTGATAAAGATGTTGATTTCTTTGACAACTTTGGACAAATAGATGATAAATATTCTATTACATATAAGTTAACAAAACCATTTTATGAAAATGTATTTAAAGGAATACGTGGTATAAGTTCAGACAATAAGTAGTAAATGAAGTACAATAAATTAAGGAAAGAAGTAAATGGCATATACAGGTGAAAAATACGTAGGTGATTTAGCACTCTACTACATAGCAAAAAAACTAGAATCTGGTAAAACTACAGGTACTGTTAAAGAAGCTATTTCTAAAAACGATATTAATAAACAATTAAAAGGAGATTTTGTAGGAGCTGAACCTACTCCTGGAGCTACTTTAGGTTTGCCATATAACCAACCACAGGGCAGAGCAACAGTATTTACACAAGAAGAAATTAATACTGCTTTATCTATAGCAGATAGATTGTTTGAGTCATACAGAAGTGAAACACCAAAAGGTTTTACTGAAATAGATTTATACGAATCAGCACAAATTGAGTCAAAAAAAATAAGTAACATTGAAGAAAATGTAAAACAATTTGCTGGTCCTAATGATGTAACCTTTGATTTTGCACCTAATAAACCAGCAGAAGTAGTTATTAAAGATTCTAAAGGAGCAAAAGACCCAGTATATACAGGCATTACTTTTGACTTTGCTCCTGGTAGAGACCCTAAAGATGTTATAGCAGAGGCACAAGTTGCAGTAGAACTTGGAGTGCCAGCATCATTTGATGTGCCACAAACAACTGTAGAAGAAATGGGATTTACTCCTGGTACACCTAGTGACCCAACTCCAATTATTCCTGACAATGGTGACAATGGTGATGATGGTGATGATGGTGATGATGGTGGTCCACAAGAACAAGTTATTAATCCTAATAAAAATGTATTTAATAATATTCCAGATGGTGCAGACCTTGTAGATGTAGAAGGACAACTCTTTTTAAGATATGCAGTACCAGGTGCAGGTGAACTATACGAAGGCAGCACCTTATTTATGTTTTATGAAGTAAGATACAATGACCCAATTAAAGCTGGCTTTGTTACTCCAGGTCAAGAGTATTATATTAATGCAAAATTTAGTAATGATGATTTAGATTTAATGGGAGTAGTTGCAGGTAACAGTGCAGACCTTCCACGTAATGGTCCAGACGGTGTACCTTTACATCCTTTTACTTCTTTTGTAGAGACAATATCTACTGAAGCAACTATTAAACCCTGGATATTAGACCCAGATTCAGTTTCTTTATTAGCAGAAGCTGCATTAGAAAATAGAGAAGTTACAGAAGCTGAATGGTTTGGTACTAATTGGTACGATGAACATACAGAATCTGAACGTAATTGGTTAAGAGAGTATTACAAAGACCCAGGCACAGCTACACAAAAAGCAAATGATTATAAGATACAAGTAGCATCTGCATTAAAAGCAGCTGGAGTATCTGGTGGTTATGATACAGAAAGTAACCAGGAGTTAGGCGCACCAGATGCACTATCTACCTGGATAGCTAACAAGTGGGTTACTGGTTCTTGGTCCGAATCATATACAACAGAACAGTTAGCTTTGTTTGCTGACCCATTTAGAACTGGTGTAAGAGATTCAGACTTTACACAATACATTAATACTGCTGGACTTGGTGGATTAAACAGAAGTGCAGAACAAGAAGATAGGATTCAGAAACTGTACACTCAATATCTTGGACCAGTCTTTGGAGGATTAACAGATACAGAGATAGCAGAGAAAGCTGGTAGGTTAAGGAACAATCCAGATTACGAACAAGCATTAATAGAAAGTTTAAAGACAAGTAGGTTAGCTTTGTTTCCTAAATATACTAATCCAGAATTAACATACGATGATATTGTTACACCTTGGAGAGGGTTAACTAGACAAACATGGGGACAAGAAGCTGACGAAACACAAGGTTGGTGGCAAGATATGGTAGCTACTAATGACTATGAAGCTGGTCAAGAATTACTTAGAACTAAAGGATTAGAACAAGACATAGGACAAGTTACAGTAGAAGCAACACAAGCGCTGCAACAAGCATTAGGTGGAGCTGCTGGTTCTGTAGAAACAAGATTAGGAGTTAACGAATAATGGCAACTTACTTAGAAGAAGCACAAGCATTATATCCACAGTTATCACCACAGATACTTGATTTATTTGCAGCTGAATGGGCAAAAAGTAATAACCCCGTTACTGCTATTCGTGCAGTTAGACAGACAGATGTGTACAAAGCAGAGTTTCCTGGTAATTATAATGAAACTACTGGTCAAGTTAGATACGATGAAAATACTTATAAAGCATTAGAACAATCTTACATTGGTACACTTCAAGAGTATGGCATACCAGAACAAACATCTAGGGTATTGTTGGCTGATAGGTTTGTAGGTTTATTAGAAGGTAAAGTATCTGCAATAGAATTTCAACAAAGAGTTAGTGCAGCTTACGAAGGTATTGTAGATAATATTCAAGGAGTTCAAAACTTTTTCTCTACTAATTACAATGTTGATTTAACTCCAGAAGCTATATTTATGGGAGCATTAGACCCATCAATAGGAGAAGATATAATTGAAGGCAGGATAACAGCTGCACAGATTGGTGGAGAAGCATCAAGAGCTGGCTTTGCTATTACAAGAACAGAAGCAGAAAACCTTAGAGCAGCTGGTCTTACTCAACAACAAGCAAGGCAGCTTTATACTGCAGCACAAAGAGACTTACCTAGATTAAGAGATATACAAACCAGACAAGACACAGAAGCAGAAGAGTTATCATTAGAAGAGTTTACACAAGCTGTTGTATTCCAGGACCCAGACGTGTTAGAAAACATTAGCAGGTTAGAAGCAGAAGAAGCATCTATGTTTACACCACAAGTTGGTTATGCAAGAAGAGGTGCTAGAGTTACTGGACTTCAGGAACAATAGCAAAAACCCCAACTGGAAACAAACAAACAGTTAGGGCTTTGCTTTAAATTAAGTGTTGAATATTCTTTTTTATATATTCCACACTCGCATACGCATCACCAGTCCTATCAAAGAAAATAGGAAAGTATTCTTTTGGAACCTCTGCAGTAATGTCACTATCACCAGTAGGTTCTTCTAGTACTTCTTCCAAAGTCATAGCGAAAACATAATTACCATCCTCGTCTTGTTGGTCAAAGCGTTTGCCTAGAAATACATTCATTTACCCTCCTTGGCATTATCTATTAGTTGTTTCCAATAGTCTGGTGATTCTGAATCTATAAACCAATCACCGTTTTTAACAAAAGCATCGTACTCTTCTTCTGTTTCAAAAGCTCCGTACATTTGTTTTCCTTTCTTTTGCTTACATTAATTAGACTACCTAAGAAAAAAAAGGTTACATGTTTTTTTTTGTGTTATAATTTATTAAAGGATTCTTCTCTAGCAATAGATTAGTTTAACCTTCCTTTCGTGTACGTAAAAATAGTGGGTGTAAAAACCCACTATTTTGTTTTTGTAGTATATAATTAAAGTATCGGATTGCGGACGTCTCCGAATATAAATGGATGCTGCACCTTCCAGCTTATAGCTGACGTGTAAGCTGCGTATTACAATTCGTCTAGTATCTCAACAGTCTGGAGTGGCTGGCAATTCTCATTGTTGTTTAATTATTATTTGTCGCGTATCGCATCATTAACCCAAGGATGATGTAGTTAATACCAACACTTGGAGTAGGAGATAAAATGGAAGAAAATATGGAAGATAATACAGTAGAAGAAACACAAGATAACAATGCTATCAAGTCAATGCGTGAACGCATTAAAGAACTTGAAAGTGTAGAGAAAGAATTTAAATCTGTGCAAATGGGTAAAGCTATCCAGGATGCAGGTTTTGACCCAGACTCTGGACAAGGTAAAGCATTGAAAGACTTGTATAAAGGTGAGTTACAATCAGATGCTATAAAGCAATTTGCTGAAGAAAACTACGGCTGGACCTCAGAAAGTCCTACCCAAGAAGACCCGCAAGCTGCTCAAAAAGCAAGAGTTGTAACAAGTCAACAAAATCTTGACACTGTAATTGAAGCATCAACTCCAGTAGAGCCAGTTGGCTTAGAAGACCAGATTGCACAAGCGCAGCAAGATGGTGATTGGCAAACTAGCGCTAATCTCAAAGCAAATAAATTAAGAAATTTAACCCGAGAAAAATAGTAAAGGAGATTTAAATGGGTGCAGTAAGCGGATTGGGAGACTCTTATGACCTCCCGAATTACGTAGGTGAGTTATTTAATGTAACTCCAAACGATACACCGTTTCTTTCCGCTATTGGTGGGATGACTGGAGGTAAATCAGTTACCTCTAAACAGTTCTCCTGGCAAACAGTTGACAATGCAGCTGCTGCTCAAACAGTAGTAGTAGAAGGTGCAGACGCAACCTTTGCAGAAAGAAGCAGAAGCGAAGTATATAACGTGACTCAGATTATGCAATATGGTGTTCACGTATCATATACAAAACAAGCAGCAACAGGAAACCTTGCTGGTCAATCTATATTGGGAGACCAACCAGTTCAAGATGAATTGGCTTTCCAATTAGATATGGCTATGAAGAGAGCAGCTAGAGATATAGAGTTCTCTTTCTTACAAGGTGCTTATGTTGCAGACACTAATGTAACAACAGCAAGAAAATCAAGAGGTATGCTAGCTGCTATCGCTACTAACGAAGTAGCAGGCGGTAATGCTGCTCTTGACCAAGCAAAAATAGATGCTTGCTTAAAGAAGATGGCAGATGCTGGCGCTCCATTCGAGACACCAGTAATTTTTGCTAATGCTTTCCAAAAGCAAAAACTATCATCTATCTATGGAAGTGCGTTATCACTCGCTCCTAGAGATAGAAATGTTGGTGGTGTTAACATCATGACAATAGAAACTGACTTCGGAGAAGTTGGTATTGTTTATGATAGACACCTTCCTGCTGAAGATATTATTATTGCTGACTTATCGTTTTGTAAGCCAGTATTCTTAGACATTCCAGGAAAAGGACACTTCTTTGCAGAACCACTTGCACAAACTGGTTCAGCTTATAAGTTCCAAATCTATGGAGAGGTCGGATTAGAGTACGGTCCAGAGCAATTCCACGGCAAAATTACATCTCTATCTACTTCCTAATACGAAGTAAGATAGTATATTTATTAGAGGGAGATAAATACTTCTCCCTCTAGTAATATGGAGGATATATGGCAGCAGTAAGCACACTCGTAGATAGAATATATAGAGATTTTTTAAACAAGCCAGACGATTTGTCTGCGTTTTCTCGTTTAGATGGAGCCATAAATAGTTCAGTTACTTCAGTAACTTATGAATCAGGATTGTTTTCATCTGAAGAAGAAAACTTATTAGGTTCTGGTGCCTTAATAGAAATAAACCAGGAGATAATGTTAGTCACTGCAGCTAATACTTCTACTAGAACATTAACAGTAGCAAGAGGATATGCAGGAACAACTGCAGCTGCACATTCAGATAAAGATAATATTTTTGTAAACCCTACGTTTCCACGTAAATCTGTTTTTGATGCAGTAGCAGATAACATTGTTAGATTATATCCAAGTTTATATAATGTAACTAACACTACTGTAACTGCCAACAGTACATATCAAGAAGTGCCAGCATCTACAGTAGAAGTGATGACATCTTATGTACAAAACTCTACTGGTAGTCAATACACTACAGCTGGTATAGAACTTCTTAGAGATTTTCCACCATCAAGTACAAACGCAGCAGTTCAGTTTTACAATACAAGTAATGGTAAAACTGTATATCTTGTAGTTAAAAGAAAATTTGTTATGCCTAGTGCAGAAACAGATGATTTAAGTACAGCATGTTTGTTACAAGATGAGTACCACCAAATAGTTATGGTTGGTGCAGTAGCAGATATTATAGGTGCTACAGATATAGATGCTTCAACACAAGAATTTATTACAGAGAAATTAGCAGCAGAAAGTTATCCAGTAGGTTCAGGAGAAAGACTTAGAAATGCACTACTTAGACTTAGGTCATTGTTGATAGATGAAGCTAGAGGTAATTTGCGTTCTCTATATCCAGCACCAGTATCAATTATGAATATAAATTATAGTGGATAATGTCAGTATTACCTTCACCAGCTAACACTAATGCACCAGAGTCACAAGGATTTGAAGCTAACCTAGACGATTTGTTTCTTAGATTTGCTGTTGGTCCAGGACGGCAGCTTAATATAAACACAGCTCCACTCCAGGCACAAGCTATACAGACATCAGAAACACCAGAGGATTTTCAACAGGAGTTTGGTCAGATATTTTCCAGGACAGATTTTGCTGGAGGTAGTGGTTTAGATAAAGCACATAGAAGGAATGCAGGAGAAAATGATTTTCAAAGATTTTGGGATAGTAAAGGCATAGATGTATTTAGTGGTAAACAAGTAGGTCAAGAATATAAAGTATCTTTATTACATGACACATCAGAGTTGTCTAGTTCTACAAATACAAATTTATATATGGAAGAAATGAGTGGTTCTATATTCTTTGCTGATAGTGATGTTCTTAAAAGAATAGACACACCTACTGCAACATCTATAACAGTTGTATCTGAAACTGCACCAAGTGCTGGTAATGCAATAACAGGTTTAGCTGTACTAGGAACACAATTATACATAGTTGCAAATGGTGTTATATACAAAAGAACTGGTGCATCAACTTACACAACACATAACAGTCACAAAACATTTAGTAAGATATGGTCTATGAAAGGCAGAATAGTTGCTAGTGATACTGCTGGTGATTTATACCAGGTAACAGATAGCAGCAATCCTACTACTATGAAAACATTACCTACTGGTACAGAGTGGACAGACTTAACAGATGGTGGAGCTGTTGTATTAGGTGCAGCATCAGATGGATATATATATTCTTTTACTGATGAATCATCATCACTTACACTTAAAGGTCAAACATTTATAGAAGGTGAAGTACCTAATGCTATAGATGCAGCACAAGGTTTTATATTTTATGGTACATATCAGAACACAGCTAGTGGAAAGATTGGTAGATTATATAGAGCTGAAATAACTAATGCTAATAATTTATATGTACTTGTAAATGCACAGTTAATTAAACAATGGGGTAGTGGTTCTAATACTTTAAATCAAGCACCATACAAAATTATATCTACAAGAGATAGTATCTATGTAGGTATAGTTGATAGTGCAAGTAAGACAAATCTGTGGCGATATTATCTACCAACAGGTGGTATAGCTAGAGATTTAGAATTTGCAGAAAGTGGAGTAGTGCAAAGCATATCAGTATTTGCTGATAGATTATTTGCAACTGTATCAGGTGGAGGACTTTATAGAGAAAGTACAAACTATGTATCAACAGGTTATGTTATTACACCTCTTGCAGATTTTTTTACATCCGAAAAGAAACAATGGGTTGGAGCTAAATTAAATACTAATGTTGTTAGTTCTGGTTCAGTTAGATTATTTAGTTCTACTATTGCTGCAGATATAAATAGTCCTACTGCAGCTACCTGGTCAGAACAAGTATCTATATTTTCTGGTACAGGTGGAGACGAAGAAGTTATGACACTTGTTGATGGTAGATGGATTGCAGGAAAAATAGAATTAAACACAGATGATGTTACACAATCACCAGAACTTCTGTCATTTGCTATTAGGGGTTTCCAATTAGTTAATGACTTAGTAGTAGATATGCCTATAAACATATCGGACCAAGTAGAAAGACCGAATAGAAAACGATTAAAAATAAACGGTCAAGGAGATTTAGTGTACCAGGCGCTGCGTAACAAAGAAGGTAAGAATGTGCAATTAGAGATATTCAGACCAGATACATTATTAAGAGGTATAATAGAAAATGTTAGCAGTCCTATTGAGGAGATAAGCCCTAGAGGTTCTGTAACAATGTTTTGTTTAGTAAGATTTAGAGGTAGTAAAGTAGTACAAACTTCAACATCTGGAGTAGGATTAGGAATAGAACTATTAGGAGTAGGTAGATTAGGATAGAATGACAGCACAAGAAACTAAGTTATTAAATGCTTTTGAGACAACCTTAACAGGTACTATTGGTGCATCTGATACAACATTAACTGTAAATTCAGTAACAGATTCAGCTTCTAATACTCTTACTGCTTCTTGTTATTTAATAATTAACCCTGATAGTGCAACTAACAGAGAAGTTATTTTAGTTACAGGTGTTAATTCAGGAACTAAAACATTAGATGTTGGTAGTGTAGGAAATAGATACTTAACAGGTTCAGCAGCTTCATCAGGATTATCACATGCTTCAGGTTCTGTTGTTCGTATGTCACCAGTTCAACAACACATAGAAGATTTAAACGATAGAGTAGATACAGTTATTAACGAAGCAGGTACTGCACTTAATACAACATTATTTTTAGATGAAGATAATATGGCTTCTAACTCTGCTACCAAAGGTGTGACACAACAATCAGTTAAGGCTTATGTAGATACACAACTTACAGCAGAGGACTTAGATTTAACAGCGGATAGTGGTGGACCAATAGCTATTGATTTAGATTCAGACACATTAGATTTAGAAGGTGGAACTGGTATAGATACAACTGCTAGTACAGCCAAAGTTAGCTTTGCAATAGATAGCACAGTAGCAACTTTATCAGGTTCACAAGCATTAACAAACAAAACTATAGATGTAGATAGCAACACAGTATCTAATATAGAAGTAGATAACTTAAAGTCTGGTGTCTTAGATACAGATTTAGCATCTACTGCTGGTACAGATACTACATTAGCTTCTGCAAAAGCAATTAAAACTTATGTTGATGCCCAGGTAACTGCACAGGATTTAGATTTAATATCTGATTCAGGAACAATAGACATTGATTTAGATGGTGATTCATTAACAGTAACAGGTGGAGCAGGTATAGGTACATCTGCAACAGGTACAACACTTACTATTGCAATAGACAGCACAGTAGTTACAGAAAGTTCTACAGACACACTTACCAATAAAACAATAGATGCAGATGGCACAGGAAACAGCATTACAAACATAGAAGATGCTAATATCAAATCTGCTGCTGCAATAGATGCAAGTAAAATTGCAGATGGAAGTGTTAGCAACGCAGAGTTTCAAAGGTTAGATGGAGTAACATCAGACATACAAACACAGCTAGATGGTAAACAAGCATCAGGTTCTTACATAACTGCAAGTAGTTCTGACACTCTTACTAATAAAACATTTGATGTTGAGGGTACAGGTAATTCTATATCTAACATTGATGTTGCAGATTTTAAAGCAGCAGCAGTTGTTACAGAATCAGAAGGTATTGGTTCTAATGATAACGATACAACATTACCAACATCTGCTGCAGTAAAAGATTATGTAGATTCTAATGCAGGTGATGTAACTGCTTCATCAACAACAACATTTACTAATAAAACTATTGATGCAGATGCTACTGGAAACTCAATAACAAATATAGAAGATGCAAACATTAAAGCATCTGCTGCTATTGATGCTGCCAAAATTGCAGATGGCTCAGTAAGTAATGCAGAGTTTCAAAGATTAGATGGTGTTACTTCTGATATACAGACACAGCTTGATGCTAAAGGAGATGTTACTGCATCATCTAGCACTACTTTTACTAATAAAACATTTGATGTTGAAGCTACAGGAAACAGCATATCTAATGTAGATGTAGCAGATTTTAAAGCTGCAGCAATCGTAATTGAATCTGAAGGTATAGGCAATAATGATAATGATACAACACTTCCTACATCAGCAGCAGTTATAGATTATGTAGCTAATAATGCAGGGTCATCTAACGCACTCGTTGCAGATAACTCAGACTTTACACTTACAGATACAGGAACAGCTACAGGTATTCATTATGAATTAGACAATGTAGATACTGCTGACTGGAACCAAGGTGGTATTGCATTAACAGCAGTAGGTGGAATGTTTAGACATAATCAAACACAATCTGCTACATTTACAGTAGCTGCAACAGAGGGTACAGTTCTTGCAGGACCTATTACAATAACAGGTACAGTAACAAATGCTGGTACAATGGTAATACTATGAGTGAAATACAAGTAAACACAATCAATGAATATACAGGTGCAAATGGTGTAACCATTGATGGTGTAAAGATTAAAGATGGTTCAATTACAAGTGGTAATTCTGTTCCTGTTGCAGATATATGGAGATTAACTTCTGATGTAACTGGAACTGATGGAACTATTAGTAGCAATTTAGAAAGAGCAAGTACAACAACTGGTCACGGAGATGTAGGCACAGCTATGTCAGTATCTAGTGGTGTATTTACTTTTCCACAGACAGGTGTTTATTGGGTTAGGATGAATGCATATATGTTATCTGCATCAGATACATACACTCAAATAGAAATAGAAATAACAGAAGATGATACTAATTATACTCTTGCAGCAGTAAATGGAGATGGAGATGCAGGTGCAGGTGGTAGTGCTTTAGTAGAAATATTTTTTGAAGTAACAGATACATCAACCCATAAAGTAAGATTTCAAACATCAAGTATGGCATCAGGTTCTAAAATATTTGGATATTCAGGTAAAAATGGAACAACATTTTCATTTATTAGATTAGGAGATGCATAATGCCAGGTAGTATAAAAATAGATGATGGAAGTGGTAACTATACCATATTGACTAACGCAGGTTCGTTAGGTTCAGACAAGACAATTACTATTCCTAATGAAACAGGAACTGCTGCATTAACAAGTGGCGTTGGTCTGCATAAATTATATAGTGTTACAGCTAGTAATCAATCTTCAGTAGATTTATTATTTGCAAATACAGGTTGGACAACAGCAAATTATCATAGCTTTATTATTAAAGGTAGATGGATTACACCAGTAACTGACAATGTTAGATTATATGGTGCATTTTATAATGGTAGTTCTTTAAATAGTGGAACATATAGTGCAGGACAAAGATACTATAGAATGGATAGTGCTGATAGTGGCTATGGACAAGATAATGATACAGATTTTTTTGATATGTTAGATGGTACTTATGGAACTGATACTAGAGAGGGTGTTCAAGTTAATATAGAAGTATTTCCATCAGGAGATGGAACAACAAACAGTAGTCCATCTGTAGCAACATTTGCTACAGTTGAAACAGTAGCAAAAATGTCAGGTGCTTCAGCTTATGCAGTTGTGTCAAATGTATATTTTGATAGTGCATCAGCAGTTAATGGTTTTAAATTTTATAATAGTTCAGGCAATATCAACACAGGACATTTTGATTTTTATGGAGTGCAAAGATAATGGCAGATAGTATAGAACAAAATAAAGTAGCTTTTAAAGAGCAATACCCTGATGCACCTGATGATGCTATTCACGCTTGGGCAACTATAAAATATAATGAAGATGTAAAGGAAGAAGCATTAACTTATGCAGATAAAAGACTTAAAGAATATCCATCATTACAAGATTGCATACACGCATTACTAGATGGTGGCGATACTCTTACAGATTTACAAACAGCAAGACAAGCAGTAAAAGACAAGTACCCTAAAGGATAGATTATGGCAAGTGAAATAAAAGTAGATACAATATCAGAAAAGACTTCTGCTAATGGTGTAACTATTGATGGTGCTTTAATTAAAGATAACTTTTTAGCAGCAGCAGCAGGTGGTGGTCTAGTAAAATTAGCTGAATATACATTTTCTTCTGATGCTGATAAAGACTTTGATGTCTGTGATGGCAATACATATTTTGGATATAAATTAGTGTTTAAAGATATGATTTCAGCAGTTGATGGTGGTTCATTTCGTGTTGGTTTGAGAAATGATGGTGCTGATGTTTTAACTAGTTCAACAGTTCGTAGATTTGCTGTTGCAGCAGAAACAAATAGTTCCAGTTCTATGGGTGGTTCTGCAAGTGAATATTCTGGTGGATATTTTGAAGCAACTCACGGTACTGGTAATAGCTCTAATGAAATGGGGCACGCTACTTGTGAATTATTTCCACACGATACAGAAAAACTGTGGCACTCATCTGCTATGTATGAAAGGTCAGATGGTCTTATAGGCTTTTTAGAATTAAATGCTTTAATGAAAAATAATTCAACAGTTGATGGTGTAAGGATATACGCAAGTAATGGAAATATTTCAAGTGGTAAAGTAGCAATATGGGGATATAAAAAATAATGGCTAGAGATTTAGAAACAATAAAAACAGAATTAAAAAATGATTATCCTACCTTAAAAAGTGGAGATAGAGTATTTGAAGAAGAAGAATATAACGAAACTATTAATGCTTGGGCAGAAGAAATTAGAGCAAATGAAATAGATAAAGAAACTAATGGTTATAAGTATGACAGACAAATGGCTTACGCATCAATACAAGACCAACTGGATATGCAGTATTGGGATAATGTAAACAGTACTACTACTTGGAAAGACCACATAGCAAAAGTTAAATCAGATAACCCTAAACCTGAATAATTAATATGATATAATCCAATTTATGGATTTAATAATTGGCTTTCTATTTGGATTTTTTTTAAAAGATATTAGTTTCTATCTTAAAAGAATAGCTAATTACTACAACATAGATAAAGAATTTAAAACAATAGTAGATTTAGATAACGAATGGAACGCTGATGACCTCCCCTAATGGTAATGGTTTTACACAGAAAGAAATGCTTACTTTAATATTGGAAGGACAACAAGATATAAACAAACGCATAGATGAGTTACACGAAAAGGTTAATCAAAAGATTTCAAGACAAGAATTAAGTGGATGGCTTGTAGCTATTTCTGCATTGGTGGTGCTGATAAACAACTTAATG
>VMHT01141680.1_pt1 | contig 26460 bp, 19 predicted proteins | sample 4693611 | NCBI WGS metagenome assembly VMHT01 (sample SAMN12280063, study PRJNA550983) | marine metagenome | isolation source: seawater sampled from same location over 5 years 0.02-0.2 micron viral filtrate | place: USA: collected off the coast of southern California halfway between the port... ...
CATTTCCTGCTACAGTCGTACCAAGACCAGTTGGCACCGCGCCGTGCGAATAAGAACCTGTGTTATAAGACACAGTAACGCTACAACCATCGTCGCCTTGCATACCTGCAAATGCGTTAACCGTTATTCTAAAATTAGAATTTGGCCGCCGCGGAGTAATAGACGTGTATAAGGGATACGTATTAATATCAGTCCAATTTCTATTAGTAGTAATTTCTTTGAATTCATTGGATGGCCATAGCGCAGCGCTTAAACCACTTGTAATAGAAGGAAGATCTTGCGCGGATTGGATCTTTCTATCAGAAATTGATTGCACCAAATTGGGAACAAGCCAACTATCAATATATTCCTTTGTAACAAGTGATTTATTGCCAGCTGCATCAATTTCAGCATTACTTAAATCGCCTGCAATAACTTTATCACCTCTTAAATTAACTTGATCAAAATCTCCAGCATAATTAATTGTAAGGCCATTCGTATCAGCAACGAGTGCTCTACCTTGTTGACGGCCGGAATCACCTTTAGCTCCACTAGGCGATGTGTTCATACGTAAGTCAAAGCCACTAACATAAAGATGTCCATTGCCCGTCCATGTTGGATGGCCATCAGATAGTTTTAAATTCGTTGTTTCAAATCCAATTTCACCAAGTGTTCCACCAGTTGTTTCAAATTCGTCAAATTGACTATCGCCTAAAGTAATATCAAGTGTTGCAATCTTATCAGCCTTTACTTTCATAATATAAGTAAGAGCTACGTATGGCTGATAATTAGAATTTGCACCTAGATTAATATCATGTGAGTGAGCTAGATTTTGGCCTCCTAAATCAAATCTTAACCTCATAGGGCCATCACCCCCTAACGTACTATTTCCATCTAAATTACCATCAGTTCCTCTTAAATCTTCTGATCCGCTAAGAACACCATCCCTTGCGGCCAGTTGAGTGCGCCAAAGATACGCGGATCCAGTAACGCCTGAAGGCAAATTAGCTTGCGTTAATATTTTACCTTGCGTTGATCCAGATATATCCGATGAACCTGCAATATCGCGAATTGCAAAATTATTTACGCCTTCCTTACGACCAACTACTACTTTCTGTCGTAAATCGGGTAAAGTGCTAATTCCTAAAGCTGTTTGTAAAGCAGTTTTTTCAGTTGCATCTAATTGTGTTAAACTTGAAATTGCTTGACCTTTACATTCTTCAAATCCATTTGGGATACTTTGTCCACTTGCCCATGCAAATACTGTTCCAAGAGGTGCAGTTTCGTTTTGTACGAATGCTGTAACATTTTGTGAAACCGCTGATACTGTTTTCCATGATAATGTACCTAATCCATTATCAGTCAATACACGACTTGTGCCATCAACACCACCACCTGTTCGCGAGGTTGGCCATGTATATGTTAAGTTACGAATGCGTGAAAGATTACCTATTACTTCTAAATCAGCATTATTAGAAGCTGTTCCTACTGTCACTTTACGAGATTTTCCTGCTAGATGGCCATCAGGTTCTAACCTTAAAATTTCCACTAAACTTTGGGCATTTGTTGCAACTTTAAATACCATATCGCCTGTACCATAAGCTTCGGGGTTTGCGGCCAATGTAGGTGCTTCACTTTTTACACAAGCAATTTGACCACTCAATTGGCAATCTGTTAATTCGATATCTGTAACACCCTGTAAATCAGTAGCAGTAGAATCAGGTGTATAAAAATTAATTGCAGGTCCTGCACCAACTTCATCAGCATTAGCACTTCCAATTGCAAGATTTAAAAGACCAGTGGGTGTTTGTGTTGTAGTATTATAATTAACGCTTTTGCCAATAAATAGTTTAGAACGTAATGAACTAATATCATCATTATCCGTATCCATTACAATTCTACCACCTCTTAATGTAGACGCGTGACTATTGACTTCGTAAATCCGTACATCTTCATCAAGCTCATTTTTACGTATGTTATTCTTATAAGGCTGATCGAGTTGAAAGTGCCAAGAGTTTCCATACGCTTCATTTGCGTCATCAGCGTATATCATATCAACATTGGCATTATCTGATCCTCCATATGATGTAATAATACTTCCGCCTTTTACAACTAAGTTTTCTCTTAAGTTTAAACTAACATTAGTAGCAACAGTTGCATTACGTATAATGTCTTCTGACGAATATCCAATTTGCATTTTACCACGAGGATTTTCATCTTGCGTGTCATGTTCTGTAATTATAATTCCTGATGTAAGACGCTCAATTTCAATATTTTGAATAATAGTATCATCATTAGCAGTTGCCCATTCATCACCACTTGTATAATGATTAACATAAATTATATCAAAGAATTTAGAACCTGGATCGAATTTATTATCAATAGCTTCGTTAGTGGCGTTAAAACCATACATAAGCGCGCTATATTCTGTTATACCATTATTTACATCAGCGTTTGGTAAAACTAAACCCTCCGCCAACGCGTAATTAAAAGACGCGGCATCATCTGTTCGAAGAGCCTGAAAGCTTTCGTTTAAGCCAATGGCACCGAGATAAATTCTATTCTCTCCGCTTGTCCTTAAATTTTTAATTCTTACTTTAATTCTATATGTTGCATTAGGATCAATTGGAACACGTGTACGAATTCGTACCCATTGTTGGTATTTTTCTGCTTCATTACCATAAGAAGTATTTGCTAAAGTAAAACGAACTCCGCCATTAGCTAAATCATAAGAGACTTCATCGGCCGGATCCCATGTTGCGCCAACTGGACTCTCAGTACCAGTCGTAGCTTGTTCTGGCAAAGCTGTCATTCGAAAAACATCGCCAGTCCAATCATAATCACCTAAGTATAAATGAGAACCAGTTTCAACCGCGGCTTTAGCGCTTTCAGCAATACTATTTGTAATTCTACGCCAATCGTTAAATGTATCAGCTGTTGAAATTGTACGTATAGGTAAATGATCTTGATCTGTTGTTGACATAATATTATTTATCTATTTTTTGAATAAGTTTTTCGACTAATGACGTAAGATTTTTTACATCGCTTTTTAACTCAGCCATTTCTTTTTCTTTTTCTTTTTTTAATTCTTTTTTTCGTTTCAGAGCATTATAAGTTTTAATATCACGATTTATAATTGCTCCACTTGATAAATCTTTTTCAAAGCTTGTGTTATCTTTTAAAATTAATTTTGACATAATTAAACAGTGCTAAAAGTTGCAATTGCTCTAAAGTCTTTAATTGTTGGAATAATTCTATGATCCGTTGTAGTTGAAATGACTCTTACCGCAATCGCATTAAACTCAATTGATTTTCTAGAATCATTTGTACCAAGTAACTCCGGATCAAAATCAAATTCAATTTCACGGAATACGCCTTCAGGTGTAACAGGTATCGATGCAGTTGGTTGTATTTCATACCAAGGAACAGAATCATAATCTTCTTCACCTACACGTAGTTTTACTAAAACTCGAATATTGGTATTTATTGTAGGACGATTCGCTGCTAAGAAAATGTTAACTCTATCAGCGGGAGAATTGAGAACCACAGAACGAGTGATATAACTCATTTTCGTACTACTTAAACCAGCATCTGTTAAGTAGCTAAAGTCATCATCTTTTCTAGTATCATTAGTATCTACAACACTTGCAAAATCTGATAAATTACTATTAGCAATTTTGGCTTTAGCAGGATCGTTGATTAAATTGTAAATTGAAAGTAAAGACAACCTTTGTGTATCGAGTTGAGGTGTGATATTTGTATCACTTGTAGTAAGAGTTGCTCGTACAGTAATAACATTGTTGTTTGTACCTCCACCGACACTTAACGCGCCTACAAGTTGCGTAGATGAATCTAAATCAACATTTTGATTTGCAATTAGTGTTTTAGATGGTGTCGTATTTGATGTACCATAAACATAGGTAATATCTGTTTCAGGCAACTTAACCTCTTCGGCCAAAAGTCTAAAGTAAGAATTTGAATATGTATTTAATGTTGCTGATGCGGTAGCTGCAACTGTAGGACTTCCACCAGAGAATGTAATCGCTGGAATTTCTGTATATCCGCTACCAGGATTTACAAGAGTAAGAGAATTCACAACTCCTCCACTTATTGTTGCTGTTGCTGTTGCCTGTGTTCCTCCATTTGCTGGTGCACTAATTAATACACTTGGTGCACTGCCATAACCTGATCCACCAGTATCTAAATCAATTTGTGTTACGTTACCATTAAATTGAGTTTGAAAATCTACAGTTTTAGATGAACTATAAACAGCTTTCTTAATTTTGAATTTAAAATCTCTATTTTGATTAGGTGTCCATGTAGAAGCATTTTGTGATTTGAATGAAACACCAGCATAAGGATTCTTAGAAATCTTTTGTTGTGTTACATTATCCGTTCCACCCGTTTCTGCCATCCATAAACGATATTCCGGAGAATTGGATAAAACAACAATTGCATATTCAACACCAGGCTGTAAGAACACGGGTTGATCATAAGTAAATAGTGTAGCAGTATTAGCTTGTGTTGCATTTGTTCCTGCGCCATCTACACTTGCTTGAACATCACCAGGATTTAAAATAACTTCGGTACCAGGTATAACTTTTTGTGTAGGAATACCATTTTCAACTGTTACAAGGTGTGTTCTTACAGGAATAGTAGAATGTTTCTTTTGGAAATATAATTCTATTCCAGTTGAATAAACACCATTTTGATAATCACCAATAATGAATGATTGAGCAAGAGGATCGTAGTATCTTACCTTTGACGTATCGCGACTAGTAAGAATAGAACTATTTCGCACGTCTGACAATCTTTGTTCGTTAAATTGCGGGATACGAGTAGTAACAATTGCGTTTGACTTTGACTCAATTAAACCGCTTGCATTATAAGTTGCTTGTGCACTTGTAGTTTGTTCAGCATCTTGATTTTGTTGCGAATCAGTTAATTTAAATATTCGTTCACCGGTTCTAAATCTAAATTCTTTATTGTTTGGAATAATTAAACTTCCACGCAAAATACCATTATCGTCTGATATTAATTCATGCCTCGCTGAAAGCTCAGAACCTTGAAGATCTGTAAGTTCGCGATCTTTAAAGGTTGCAACTGCTTCACTCATCGCAGTAGAATGAGTTACATTAGCAAATGTTCCTCCTCCACTCATATCAGATAATGCAGTACAATAATCTGAAACGTTCTTACCATCAAAGAAAACGTAAAGTCGTGTATTAGGTTTCATTAACTTAGCTTCGAAGTTAATTCTACGCGAACGAATAAATGGAACAAAACTTACGTCAACAATTCTTTCACCAGCATTAATTGTATGGTCGAAGTATTCTAATGTTCTACGAATTCCAGATCTTATCTCAGTAGTATTTGTAAATGTTTCGGAAAGCTTACCTTTAATAGGTCTCCAATTTCCAGTAAATCCTAATGCTGCTTTTGCAGCTTTATTCGCAGCTTTATTTGCACCTTTATCATGTCTACCAATTTGTATATTACGTGTTTCTGTGGTTGTTCCTCTCCACGCAACTTCCCATTCGTCCCAAACAGTACCAAGCATATTTTGTTCTCGTGCCATTTGCGCAAACTGATCATACGCAGAGGTATCATTAATTACGATATCGGGCCGTTGGTTTGTTTCTTTCCATTCATCCGTTGTAGGTGTAAGAGTTACGTGCCCTTGCCAATCTGCTAAGTCAAAAGGATTAACGCTTTCAGAAATGCTTGCAAGAGGCTGATCTATTAAAGCAGTTTCAGTAAAGTCAAGTTGAATAATATCTGAATCTTCTTCGCCATCGGTTGTAGCTTTTAATAGCGTATCGTTCATTTCAAACTGAGGACGTAATACTCCACGTGATGCATCAATTGAACACGCATAATCGCTGTCAGAAGGATTACCAATGTTATGACCAAAGAAGCTATCAACTAAAATGCCATTTTTAAACCTTTGATCACCTGCTGCAGTAAAAATATCTTTATCTAATGTTTCTTTTTCAAGCAAAGAAAGTGAAGTATAATATTCAACGTTTTTAATTCTACGTGCAAGACTTCCAATATCTTTCATCGTATATCTACGATTGTCAAGATATTTTGGTGTAATGTCTGAGGCTTCTTCTGTGAAACCAGGAACGTTTAATTCGTATAACGCCATTCTATCTTCAGAAATTTCTGGAGGCTGAGGATCAGATGAAGGTGTTCCTTCAACTACAGAGAATTCGCCAATATTATTTACAACGACTTTATCAATTCTTCCATTGTAAGCATCCATTGAACTAATTTCGATCAAGCCATTTGGGTCGAGAGGAAATACTGTACCAATACCTTTCTTTTGTCTAAAGTCAATGACGTCTGAAAGCTTATCGTTTTTATACGTTGGAATATCTTTATACGTAGAAGTCGCTGCGTTATTATAACTATTCACTGTAGCAAAATCACCAGTACTTGTCCAATTCCAATATCTAAATGAAACTTTCCAATCAGTTGTTCCAGCACTATAATCTGCTGTTCCAATATATTGTACTCTTGCTTCATCATAATAATTATCTCTTTGACCATTGTCTAAAACATAATCACTTTCAGGAACAGTTACAAATCCTGAGCCAGTATCTACTTCTACTTTACTAACGTCAATTAAGTCGTAATATCCTGTTAAAGTAATATAACCTCCCGATGCAACACCGGTATTATTTACTGCCACAGCAGTTCCACCACTCTTTTCGTCAATCTCTTTTGTCGTTATACTAAAATTAGTATCTTCATATGGAGCAATTGCAGAACCTGCATCTCCAGTAGGACCAATATCACTTGCTAATTCAAGTGTTAACGTTTGACCGCCGGTGCCTGTTGGTGCGCTATTTAAATCAACGTCGGTTCCATCATCTTCTAATAAAACATAATCTGAAACTGCATCAGAATAAAACGAATCACCAGAATCAAGTCCTCCTAATTGAGGTGTTGTTCCATCTAAATTAGGAAACAGTTTTCTACCTTTAACACTTGCAACTGAAACACTTGCAACAGTAGTAACTGGTAATTGAATAATAGCATTTGACTCGGAAGCATTCTGTAATTCGAAAGTACTTCCTGATAGTGGTTCGAATTCGAATTCTGCTTGATGAATTTTATCAGCGTCAGCAAGTGATTTACCATCTGTTGTAATATTAATATCGTAAATGTAAAGTTGATATTTTCCTGTGTTAACTTTTTCGATTGTTCTTAATTTACAAGTACCTATAACAACACCACCGTCTTCAATATTTGCTGTAGTTGTTTCAGCCGCAGTAGGATTAAACAATTTAGCATTAGTAACACTTGATACAAAATCTCCAAATACATAACCACCGATCGTAGCTGAAACTTCTAGATTAGTAGTTGTTTCTGTATCACGCGCCTTGAGCACCGGTATTTCAACCTTTTCATTTAATTCGATTCGATAGCCAGAAACATATGCTGTCGATGGTTCTAATCCTACAATAAATCTTTTTTCACCAAATTCTGCTGCGGTATCTAAGCCAAGTGCAATATCGCCTGCTGTATTTAATGCAGTAATTTCTGCTGTCGTGTATTTACCGCGGTTGCCTACACCATCGTTTAAATATTCACGCAAATCGAGTTGAAATGGCTTAACGGTGTAATTACCACTTTCTTCAAATGTTCTTTCAGCAAACTTACGATCAAGTTGGGTGTATTCTGTACGAGCTGGCAATAAAGCTTTATCGGTACTTACATTTAAAAGATTTACAAATTGACCTGAAGTTGTATCAATTAAAACATCAGGATTATTTTGTGTTGTGGTGTTTCCACTTATGGTATTACCAATAATAGTAGTATCCGTTGTGAGGAACTTCAGTGCAAGAGATATTTGATATCGGTGTGCACCAGGTGCAACTTCATTTGGTTCACCTGAAGCGTTATCAAGCAAATCGGTATCTTCATTCGCAGTAATAGTATTTTCAGTTACCAACCAATTAATCGATCCATCAAATTCCTGTGTCTTATTCGTTTTGGATATAAAGATCGATGTTTTATCAACTACAATAAAATTACCATTAATAAAGAATACACCTTCTTCAACATTTATGGCTGAAGCATATCCTACTCGTTCGACAGTGCCCAATACATCACCAAAACCGATAACAGTTTCAGTTGTTGGTGTTTGAATTGCGTCTGCATTTAAATTGTGAATTGTTTCAGATGCACTAAATACTTGAGTCTCTGGTCCAGCAGCGCTACCATCGGCCTTTAAATATCTTAAATAAAATCTGTAAATAACACCAGTAGCTCCGACTTGATCGTATACTCTTTGATAACCTAAAATTTCTGCTGTTAAATCACTTGCTGTAGTATTATTATTATCACCTAATAAATTAAGCTCTGATATATAAGACTCTTGGGCTATTAAATCGGCATCAGTAATATCAATGTCGACATAATAAATGTTAGGATCATACGACGTTAAACCATCGATAACTGGTGTTCCGTCTTTATAAACACTACGACCAAATTGATCAATTTGGTTTTGTAAAGTAGTCTGAATTTGATTTAATTCTCTGACCTGAACTGAAACACCCGGTTGAAATAAAACTCTCACATAATTTTTATCGCGAGGGCTTTTACCGCCAGATGCACCTTCATTTAAATAATCGTCAAAGTAAGGTTGACCTTCGAATGATTTAATTGCCATATTCTATATCTCTATTAAAGTTGTATAACTAATTTGATGTCTTCAGTTTGCTGCTCACTTCGTGTGATCTGTATTCTATTTTCATAGAATATAATTTCACCAGCTTTTTGCGTGTATTCAGACGAACCAACAGAAGAATAAGCTTGACTTATATGCTCGGTTGATTCATTTTCTCTATCTAAAACTTTAGCTGTACCACTTGTTGGAAAAGCCTTTTTATTAATCTTATCGTTGTTATTCTGATGAAAATAAATTCGATAATTTACAGTATCAACCTTATCTACAAACGCTCGTGCACTAACTTCACTTGTAATGTCTACGCTAAGAATATCTCCAACTGCTACACTTCCTGCACTTACAGATGAGCTTAATTGTAAATATCTTAAAGTGTCAAGTGTTTCAGTATCGGTGTATGTTCCTCCAGTCGGTGAGTCATTATCATCTGTACGAACATCAGCTTCAGTTCCTCGTAATAATGATACTTGGCGATAAGGAATAACCGGAGCATCTCCTTCAAGGTTTCCTTCTAATGATGCTTCTAATCCTATGTAATAAGAAGGTAAATCCTTAGCAACATTATAACCAAATCCATTTTCTGGTCCAATTAAAACAACTCCTTCTGCACCACTTCCAGTACTATCCGTAATTACCAAAGATGCTTCGGTCCAATCTAAACCTAAGACTCCAGCAGCAATGTCAATGTTTGTAATTACGCCACCTGAAATTGTAACGTCTAAATCTGAACCACCATTTACTCCACCAATATCTGAATTATTACCAACTATTTTTACTGTTGGCGTACTGCTGTATCCAGTTCCTCCGCTTAATAATTTAACGCCATAAATAATTCCTGTAGTTTCGTTAGCATCAGCTGCAGCTTGAATATTACTTGATGAAACTTCAACAAACTGAGTAGTATTAAATCCTGTTGAAGACGGGATCACATCAGCAACATATGCCCATTGATAATTGACTCCAGAGGCTCCGCCAGCTAATTCGTAATCATTGCCTGAACCAGTTTGAGGTATATCATTACCAGTAGTTTCTTGACCATTTGTGTTACTGCCATCAGTTTTATTTCTTAAACATACATAAATTTTATCATCATATACAGCATAACACGGCTGAAGATTATCAGCACCAGAAACAGTTGGAATAAAACACGTTGGATCGCTTACGTCATATCTTTTATAAATCAATCCTTGTTGATATTCAATACGAGGAATAACCCGTGAATTACGAGAAACTTCAACCAAACCAATTAGGTTTTCTTTTACTTCTTCTTTTTCTCTTATAGAACCATCTGGTACGCTTGGTGCAAAACCAGCTACTGCTTCATCAGCTGCTGTGTCAGTCCAAGGATCAGATTTACCAATACCAATATAATAATTTGGACTCGATCCTGCTGTATCAGCTATTTCTTCAATGAGCCGATCTGCCAAATTTTTTCTAAAATCATCTGTAATAATTGCTGCCATGTTATTAATTCTCTTTAGTTAATAGTTTTATTTATACGATTTTATAGTATTCCTAGATCAGTTCTTTCTACATCTATACTACTATTATTATAAGTTGTTCCATCACCATCTGCTTCTCTACTACTTAAATCATAACCACTCGTTGTTGTTGCTGGTGCAGAGGACGATTCAGCACCAGCAAAAAATCCACGTACGTAAGGAAAAATATCATCCCTACCAAATCCTTCAATAAGACTATTTAAAGCCGTGAATTTTAGGGGCTGTTCAAAATTTAAACTTTCTTCAGTTGCACCTTGATCTAAACGATAACTACCGTATTGACTCATTGGTCTATGTTCAGCAGTAAACTTAAGTTGACCTAAGGCATATTGCGAATACATTCTTTCATCAATATTTTCTGAACTTTCTGCAATAAAGCTTAATACAATATGCGCAAAATAATTCTTTCCAACATTAATCCAATATTGTTCTTCTGCAGTAACTGCGCTATCAGTAGGTGTAAGGAATGCTTCAATTAAGAATGTAAGAGTTGCAAATTCCTTGTATAAGTAACCAGGCTGATATGTTGGAGTGCCATAACCAGTTGGATTCATTGCATCAATACTTGGATCGCGAATCCAACTAAAATCGTTTCGATAATCTACATTGTCGCCAATAAGACGATACAAAGAATTAATTTCTTTTTCAAGATCATCAATAGATTGTTGTATAAGTGCTTTTTGCTCTAGGTTTTGTTCTGCTTCAAGGCTGCGTTTTAAATTATAGTAATCAATTATATAATGATCGTCCCACGTATTATCTTTGAATATTTTAAGAATTAACGCAGCAAATAATTTCATGCCCGCAGGATGAACTAGATTATTAAATTCGTTTATCCACTGAGTTGATGTAATGCCTGATTGTATTTCATATGAAAAATCTTGCCAATAGTTACTATCTTGAAGTTTATTAACATTTGATGCAAAACTTCGTTTATCTAAATATTTTCCACCTGTAACTACGTCGTCTTTTTCTTCAAAAGTTAACTCAACTAACTTCGGAGTACCAAGCAAATCATCAAATTCAACATACTGTGTATTTGAAGAAATATCAGAATGAGTTACGCCTGTATAACCTATTTCATATACAAATCGATTGTCACCTTGTATAATTCCATTTTCAACAAGAGATTTTGTTCTATTATAAAGATTTGTAATTTCGCTTTGTGATAATTCTTTATCATAAGAATATAAAGAATTTATTTCACCAGAAAAAGGTAAATTTGCAAATTGAGTAACGTCAGTGAACGTAGTATTATAATTTGGATTTGAGGTTGTATCTAGATAACCTTCAACTACTACTCCTGTTCTATCAAGTGAAAATCCTGAAGTGATATTCCCTATTGAAAGTAAAGGACTATTTGAACTTCCGGATACATCAGGAAAAGAGAAAAAATCTCCATCACCACTCGTTGAACCTGTGAATATATTTTCCCACGTACCTCCATCTAAACTAATGTCAATAGAACCATTTCCAGTTGCGTTGTGTCTTACCGCAACCATGTGCCAATCATTATCAGTAATTTTATTTACACTTGAAAAATTACTATAATCTGAGTGAAACATCTTACTTTCAAAGTTAACGGAACCTTTGATAAAAGGAGTTCCAGCAGTACCATTCGCAGGATACATTGGCCGCCCGTCGACAGCTGTACCTAATTGATCTGATGGTATTGGTCTAAATCTTCCTATTGCTCCGTCCGATTGTCGTATAAGCAGATGAGACCAATTTTCTCCATTCCATTTTTTATAACTATAAATCGTACTATATGACATCCCACTAGCTTCAGCACCAGAGTTTTGCTGAATAAAATTGTCTTTTTTCACCCAAGAAACAAATGTGTATTCTTCTGTAGGTCTTATTAATTGATTTGAAAGGGCATTAGTTCTAATGGTATCTGTAACATTTTTAGTACTAATCCAATGTCCCGCCAACTCCGGATTAAACTCTAAAGAATTCGTAGTATGATTACAATATTGACATACGATATTTCCATCTACTTCACCAAAATTTGAAATATCATTTACAATTGATGTACCATCTTGATAAGAATCATCTATTCCAAAATCGTAATAAAGTTTAAGAGAATCATTTAAGGATTGCTCAGGCTGTAAACCACCTGAATAGTTTGTTTCAACTAATTCTTGTCGGATCAAATCAATTGATGAAAGTGTTCCGTATTTTTTTGCAGGATATGTACCTACCGTTGTAGCATTTTTATTCGCAGTTACATTTGTATTTGTATCGTCAACCGCGATTGATACGTCATCATTACATACTTCAACTTCGTGTAAATGTATTGCTGAGATAGCTCCATCAAACCATTTACTATTTAGCGCCGGATTTTCATAATTGTTTTCGTCAGTTCCTGTTCCTGCTTCACTACCATCACCTATTACGCCAAACCTTTTAGCACCAGAACCAAGTGCACTCAAACTACCATTGCCAATTCCTACAAATTTTGCAACACCGTCAATCCATAATATAATACGTTGATTTGCGACACTATACGTAACACCAACATAATGATAATTGCCATCGTTAACTTTTAAACTTGTATCAACCGCACTGGACTGATCGCCCGAACCTCGGCCGTTTGCTGCGATGTCAAATGCATTATTCTCCCCACTGAGCATAGTTGTTTGAATTCCTCCTGTATTTGAAGCCTTTCCGCTAAACGCAAGAAATCCATCACCATTCACATATAGATTAAAAACTTCTGATCGATCAAAATCAATTAACGCCCAATTTGTATCGTTAAAAGATCCATCAGCAGTACCGCTATCATAATCTGTACGCATCCAAACAAAACATGACATTTCAGCAATGGTTTTTCCATCGCCATAATTTAAATCGGCAATGACTGCATAATCACCAGTTGTTCCATTATTAAATTCATAAGCTTTTTCTGAAAAAAGATAATTCGACGCTAAGCCTCCTCTAAGTAGCGCGTTATGACCTTCGCCCGATAAATCATACCAAGTCGAAGCATTTGGAATATGACTATCACCATCTGCAGCGTGAATATAAAAACTTGTAGAATGACTTAATGCAGGACGATTGAAAAAATCAAGAGTTGTACCTATGTTTTGATTTGATAACTCGTATCCATTTGTAGTATAACCCGTAACTGTTGACAGCAAATTAATATTTTCCTTTCTTTGCCAATTACCTTCAGATAAGCGAAACAGCGTATCCTTTGGATAAAAAATATCAATTGACTCATCGAAAAATAATTTAAAAAACGTAATTGCTGAGTTTTCTGTTCCACGAGAAGAATAGTAATCAACTACTCTTTTATAAAAAGAAACTTTATTAAAGCTTAAAGATTCGGGAAAAGTTTTTGCAATTTCCTTTTGTATTTCGTCAATAAACTCTAAAGAGGCACGATCGATATCTTGTTCCTTTGTGATACTTTCAATTTCAAGTGAAGGCATACCTTCGCTATTTAAAAAGCGATAGTAGTCTTCAAGTAAACGAATAAGCGTATCAGCATTTTCTCTTTGCTGTTCAGGAATTAAGTCCGCAACTCGTGAAGATTCAACATTACTTACCTGAGGCCTTTGTGTGGTTACGTACGATTCAATATAATTTGACATATTTAATAACTCCGATTAAACGGTGAGTATTGTATTTTACCCGAATTTCCGGAAACTGCAACTGTATCAACTTCTCCGGTAAAGATCGATTCAGCAGTATCAACTTCAAGAATCAAATTTCTTTTTCCAACAATATCATTCGAGCGTGGATACGTTTTAATTTTAATTATTTGTGTGCCATCAACTAAAAGAGGATTGATTGAAACTGCTCCGGTTTCAGGATAAACAGTTCCAATACTTGAAGTAACGCGGCGCTTTTCTCCATTTACGAGACGATAAGTATAAAGGTTTCGTGTTGTTTCGTCTTTTGCTTCGTCCTCAATATAAAAGAGTTCATTTTGATATGTATAAGGATCCGCGCTTATCATTGGATCTACCTGTGTAATTTTTGTTCCAAGAGGAACCGTGAAGTTGACAGGAATTACTTGATTATTACCAAGCCTTAAAACAATGTTCTTATAAAGATTTACATTTGCATTCGAACTTATAATTGAAACATCGGCGTCATCAATCACTTTGAGGAAATTTGAATAACGGAAAATGCCCTCAAACTTTTCAAGAATATTTAAACTGTAATTATTAACAGCATGAATTACTTTACTTTGAAGTTCTCCTTGAGAAAGAGATGTTGTGTTTGAATTATATTTAAATATACAACCAACATAAATATAAAGCAATTCAGGATCTACAATCTCAGGTTGAATCGCAAGAATCTTTTTCGATTGAAGTAAAGAAAGCAAACGGGATTTTTCTGCTTGTGTTAATGTATCTGCATCATTTGGTTTAGCCGCGATCATAACTCTTCCATACTTTGGTGGTACATTATCTTCACCACCCCAAACCGAAAGCGATTGTAAATTCGAAAACTCTTTACTAATCAACGCGCTATAGTCTGTTGCAGAAACTGCGCGGTTCTGTGTAATAAAAGAAAGAGGTGCAGTAAACTTAATACTTTCAATTCCTTCACGATCGGAACCACTTCCACTTGCCGATGTTGTTTGAATTGAAGCAAGTGTTATTGTGCTTGAAGGATTTGAACTCGTAAAAGTAAATGATTGAATACCATTTGCAAGAACACCGTTCGTCTGTAAATACTCAACCTTAATAATATTTCCTGATTCTAATTTCTTTCCAAGGACTCCATCACCAAACTCAACCTGGAAAAACTCCTGGTGATTCTCATACAAGAAATAAACAGGAGCATCGCCACTAATATTACTAAAGCTTTCAAATCGAGTAAAGGCTTCTTTTATTTGTGTATTACGAGAAGGATACACGTTTACCGACATATGTTGTGTATCAATCATTGGATCAGCAAGAACAAACTTCTGATTCTCAACATTTGTGTTTACATCGAATGTTCTTGTTCTTAATCGTCCTTCATAAATATCTACATTTGGAAAAACAAATTCAAGAGCGCCGGTTGTTCCATTCACGGAAGCCGAAGAATTGTATGAGCTGAGTGTAACAAAAGTATATGTAACACCATCGACGATCCCGCTAAAGGTGGAACCTTTTGGCAGGGACGCGACCGATGTAATGTCTGCATTGGCATCTGCATTAAACGTAAGTGATACGCTTGCAATTGCCGCGGTCATACTTGATGGAGTATATCCAAGAAGCTTCGCACGTGATACTACATTTGCTCGAACCTGTGCTGATTCGAGGAATGATTCGTTTAACGCGACATGAGCATTCACCGCGTTGTAGTGTGTATTATATGCTAATACATCGATGAGTGTATTTAAACCTGAACCGTCGAAGTCCCAGTCCTTAAATTCAGAATCTTGACGCTGAAAGTATTCTTTAATATTTTTCTTTATCTCGGTAAAATCGAGTTCTGTAACATTGAGTGTATGTCTGCTCATCGTAGTCTTTCTAAATAAAATTCGGTGTTATCGTTTGTATCAGATATCACAATAGTATATCCAATATTTATCTTATACGCGTTGCGGTCTGAGTTATCAAATACCTGCACCGTCACATTTGCAATCCGAGGTTCGTGATCTGTTAATACACGAATGATCTCTTCCTTTAAAGCAATTGCAGTACCGACATCCGCCGGCTCAAATAATAATGCGGTCACGTTCGAACCTAAATACGGTTGAAAGGGCCTATCAGTAAAATTACTCAAGACAAGATTCTTTACAGACTGCTGCACCGCTCTTGTATCCTTCAAAGGTCGCACATCATACAGATTCGGATGTATCTTCAAATCAAGAGGAATGTCAGAATATACGGCAGGCGAAGAAGTCCGCGAACTTTGAAAAGCATCAGATTGTCCAGAATTTACAGTCAAAGCCGCTTGGTAATTTGGTACAGGATTATCATAAGCAACTGGTAGACTCTTTATTACTGTTGGAACAGGCGGCGTACTAAATCCAAAAACCACTTCCCAGGTAGTTGCTAAGTCTGGAGTAGCCACATCATCGTTTGAGTAATACCAACTTATAAACCTTGCTCCAATCTGCCAATTATTTAGATAGGGATTCCATTGTATGAATGCACCCTCATTAGTATAATTCGGTTTACCACTAAAGGTACCCACTTGACGATAAACACCATTTGCTCCACTCGCTCCAGCACCATATACTAATATATCACCTGTTTCGACAACGGTTGAAACAGCATCTACATGTTCAGTACCAGACATTAAACTACCATCTGGCATATAGTGCATACCCGCAGGAGCAGGAGGCAAACCAGCAAGATTCAAAGATCTTTCTGCGAAAACCACTGTATCATCGTAACTCATATATAATCTATTTATAATATATCGCTCATAGTTTCAGGCCTAAAATTCTCGCGCGAGATTTCGAAGACAATTTCAAATATAACTTTTTATCTCGCATACAGGTGCTCCAAGGCATTAGTTAGAAACAGAATAAGTGTAGTGAAACGTTATACGGCTACTAGGGCCACGGCGGTTTGACTTGTCTATATAACGCTCCAAGGATTCTGCACAGCAGTATCTTAAGGATTCTGCGCTTAAGGCTTTATTAACCTGCAAATACATTACTGCTCCCTGCTGCAACTGAGGTACATCCTGATACTGCGTCTCCAACACGCCCTATACCTAGACCATTTACCTTTACTGTTCCGCTACCACTTGTAATAGCTGCGCTGTGTGCTGGACAAGGACTACCTGGTAATAAGTGCACAGTATTTTTATGTGATTGACAAGATACAGGTCGGCCATTAACAAATACATTGCCTGAACCTTGCGCCCTTACCATACCAGAACAGTGAGCAAAATCAGCATCTCCTATACGTGTTACAGCAGGCATTACGGATATATCTCCTTGAGTTTATTCATAAAGGTTGTAATATCAGTATCAACAACATGATTAAAGGTAATTGTTTCACTTGATTCAGCAAATGTAATAGCATCTTCAATAGTAACTACTGCAGTATATTGTTTCGTTACACTCCGTGCTGGATCTTGATTCGCCTCAAATATAATATGATTCTCCGGCACCTCAGCAAAGGTAGTACTGATAGTTGGTGTTACAGTCAAATCAGACTCTCCGACTGGTATAGACTTTAACTCGTCAGCAAACGCGTCCTCATAACTACCCGTTATTACTATAGTAGTATCAGTAGTCGATAGAGTAATGCCCGAATCGATATTACCAACCGGCGTGCATGTAATCGATATCACCGTATCAGCACCAGGATCAGGAACTATAGTCCTTATAAACTCAGTATTCCTTACAACATTCGCAGGATCTGTTATCGTAACTGGCATGATTCTCTTTTGATTAGCTCTTGTAGTTTATCATGAAAGGCATGTATCAGTTCGTGCTCTTCTTCAGTATGTGGAGGCTCAGGAATATCAGGCATAAAAGATATTACCGCACCTATTTGATCTGGTATAGACTCAAAATCAGTATAAGGTATTACCTCACCGTGCATACGTATAATAAACTTTCCTTTCATATTAATTTAAATCGATCTTCGCACCATCGATATCGATATTACCCGTTACCTTTGTAGTCTGCGAGCCCTTAATCGTTTCAGTATAGTTACCATCTACAGTTATATTGTAGTCGCCCTTTACATGTGTATTAGCATTACCATCGATGTGTACATTACAGGCGCCCTGAATACGTACATTCTCACCAGATACAACGAGTCTGTAGTTATCGCCGTTAATAATCGTCAGAGAATCTCCGTTCGCCCTTATTTCATTAAACGTTCCAGTACAGTGATAATCTAATAACCTTTCTGCATTATCGCTATCGTCTACCTCAAATACATGCCCTTTCGGTGTTGTTATTACCTTATTATTCGGATATACTGGTTTATCGCTTATACTAGGAAAGGTTATCGGTACATGTGTTGATTTTTTTGTATTACCTATACCAATCAGTGATTCTCTTTGTATATAAGAAGGTGCTGTTTTATACTCTTTTGTAGCCTGTAGAGGTTGATCGTTAGTATTTTCGTTTATAATTGGATATATACCAGACGGATCGCTAAATCCTTTTGTAGTATCAGCAGCAACTGTAGATTGTGATGGAATTGTACCCATTATAACAGGATCTTGTGCTGTATGTCCATCGCGAAAGAAGCCAACTACCCATGTTCCGTTTAATATACCAGTCGCGGAATGGCCTATTTTCGAGTGCGATGGTGATTGTATAGGATTCATGACGCATGCCCACGGTAAAGACACCGTCGGTATCTCATCTTGACGGTCGCTATGGTATCCGTAACAGCGAACACGTACACGGCCGAGTTCCTTCGGATCCTGTATATCCTCTACGACGCCGGTAAACCATATAAAGGTTGTATATAGATTATTCATAGTTGAGTGTATCCTTCTTGACTCGTGCTGTAATAAAGTACTTGCCATTTTGAAAGGTGTGTTTCGTGCTTGTAATTAAATAATCGCCTGATAGATACTCGTCGACTGTATCGTTTTGTGAATAGCCAAGTGTCTTTTTTGCGTCAGGTGATATTGCTTTCGGTAAAGTGAGTGTAATCAGTGTTCCTGCTGTCAGGTCGAGGTCGCCGTATAATGATATATCGTGTGTGAGTGTATCGAGAAGTTCGTTATGTGCCTGTATAAGTGAACCGTGTTTCGACCTTTCGGTATTCATATTCTGTTTTGTGTCCTCGTTAAAGGATAAACTATTCTGTGAAATATAGTCAATACGCGCTTTTGTATAGTCTGTAAGAGGCTTTTCGTCGACTGTAAAGCTATCTGATAGATTATTTGTTTGACTCGCCTTAAAGTGTTCAGTGTACTTATAAGGTGTTTGTGTATATGTTTTGGTCGCGATATCAACCGTATTTGTTTCAGAAGCATAAGCACCTTCCGCCATCTGAAAGACTGTGCCAAGCTTCAAATCAGAAGTAATCGAAAGTATTTTGCGTCGTCTTTCGTTATAATCTTCTTTACCCATTGGATTTGCGGTGTATTCCTTTGACTTAATATAGTTATCAAATGGTGTTTGACTCAACATTTCAGATAATGGAAGTACGTTTATTTTTCCATTCAGTGTTTCAAACATATAATAAGGTGACTGTAAATCGTTTGACGATACATCAAGTAATCTTTTTGCGACCTGTAAGGGTTGCTGATACGGATATATTCCCTTACACGCTGTATTTGATTGTACAATATTCAGGCTTTCTTGTTCTATTTTGCAGTCGCCTGTTAAAATCTTTTGAATAATATCGGTTGTATTGCCATCATACGCTCGCGATATCTTTGAAATACGTGATATATAAGCATGTTCTGATATTGCAGAAAAGGTAAACACTTGCAGCTGATCGTTATTTTGTTTAGAATAAAGAGGATATTCAGTCACGATAAACGATAGTTTTAATTCCTTTACATTGTCCTCGTCGGTCTTTGTAATATCGATCGTGATTCTTTCCTGACCAATTAACGAGTGAAATTCAATCAGATTTGTAGCATCTTTTACGCTAAAAGAGGCAATAAGCGTTGGTGAATATATACTCTCTTTTATGCTAAACTCAGTGATTAAGTGTTGAATATCAAAGGTTTCACCCTTATGATTCGTCAATTTAATACTGTTAACAAGATATGCCGAGGGTACAATTGATTTACCCTGTTCTGTAAGTCCACTATTCATTAATCAATTCTTTAAATCTACGAGCAAATTCGTCAATTCTTTCTGGTCGAATGATTTTAATTTCCTGTCTCGAATCATTGAGAGTATTTTCATACTCAGTATTTGTTATATACGTAGGACTCGAGCTAAAAACGTTATTTGGATTAAAGGCTTCATAGGCCGATACTCTTTCACCGTCTTTATTTAAATAATGGTGAGGTGCGTTTTTTTCAAGAAGAATGCTTGTATAAATGTAATAAGGCTCTTCATTTGCCATATGATCAGCAAATTGCTGATAAAAGGCATCGCTACCAACAGTTAAGTTAGTACCATCAGGGAATGCTCGCCCGTAATAATAACTAAAGGTTCCAGCGTCAATGTTCGACATATAATTATAAAAATCAATATTCCACTGTTTCTTTATTAATTCGACCTCTTGATATTCTTTGCTAAAAATATTATAAGGATTTATAAACTGATAAAAGGATAAGTCACCTGGGCTAGAACCAATTATCGAATTAAAGTCTGTATCGTTTGTTCTTTTAAATTTAATAGCATACGTTTCGGGATCATACTCGTCAAAATACATCCTTTCTACAGGATTATCTCTATTGTACATTGTAACGTATTGATTAAAGGGAAATTCGTTTTGAATGATACCAGCATTTGGAACTGTTAGAATAAGCCTATCATACTTATCGCTAATGAATTTTTCAAGCGTTAATTGACTTTTAGGCCAAGCGCGGTAGCCATCCTTTAAATGGTCGTTTACGATAAAGAACGTCCAATAGTATTCAGGCGTATTGTATAACAATTGCGAAATAATATCAGGCCGTGCACCATCGATTATATCGTATTTGGTGTATGCAACTGAATCTTTTGCTAAAATGTCGTTTACGTCAACTGCACGAGATATATCAATAATAGTTTGAAGCTGTCCAATTGATGCTATATCATATTCTTTTGTAGGAAACTGTTTAAAAAGGCTCATTAGTATTTAGTCTTTTGCTGGTATTTTTTCTGAATTTGAATCTGTTCCGGATTGTAACATTGTAGGCTGTCCATCAGAGCCAATTTGTCTTTCATTCATTTGACCTGATTCCATTTTAATTAAATCATCACGAGTAAGTACTCTTGTTTCTTGGTACGTAATAGCCATATCAACTTCGAGTGGCGCGCCGTCTGTAAAGAACATGCTTTGGCCAGCATTAAAATTAGTATTTACTGTTGTTAAATAAGAGCTGTATATTGCTGGAATAAATTTATTCTCTTTACCTGTTTCAAAATCGATAAATTTAATTGTCCAAACTGGTGGATAGTCTAAGGTGAATTTATTTTCGCCAGTCTGAGGTTTAGCGTATGTATAATGACGGAAACGCTGATGTATTTGACGTATTGCTTCAGCTTCAGCTTCGCTATTTGCAATCATTTTAAAGCTAAAGCTAAACTGTCTAACTGTATTGCCTGTAAAATTACTATTGGTATTTGGATTAATTAACGCTCTTTGTGATAGTTTTGCTTGTTCAGCAAACGGTGTCATCGACATGCCAATTGTTGCGGCTTGGCCACCTTTAAGAGTAGACGCTTGATTAACAACAGAACCTATACCTGCACCTGCAGAACCAAGAAATCCTGCACCACCTGCTGACGCTTCTGTAGCTGCTTCAACTGCGCCTGCGCCAACAGTTCCAAGTATTCCTAAATCTATAGTACCATACGCTCCGCCATCATTAAAACCAATACCTGCTGGGCATGGTAAATAAACTGTTTGTGGTACTACCTTTTCTCCTTCTTTTGTATAGGCAGTAAGCATAACAACTTGCTGTTTAGGCGTACTCGTTAGATCTAAAGGATATTGTAATAGTCCTTTATTATTTATCGATAATCCTTTAAAATTACCAAATAGTTCCTGTGTTAGCTTTGATAGAAATGACATATAAATACCTTTTGTAGTTATTTATAATAAAATCATGACTTATTCAGGACGATATAAACCAAAGAACGTAGGAAAATACGAAGGAAATACTTCAAACATTAAATATCGATCACTTTGGGAAAGACAGGTTATGCGGTGGCTTGACAATAATCCAAGTGTTATTGGATGGAATTCAGAAGAGATTGTTATACGATATCGTTGTAAAACTGATGGACAGACCCATAGGTATTTTACAGACTTTTTTATAAGAATGAAAGATGGCAAGAAGTATTTGATTGAAGTTAAACCCAAAAATCAAACAGCTCCGCCAAAAGAACCAAAGCGAAAGACGAAAAAGTATTTAAAAGAAGTTATGACATACGCTAAAAACATATCTAAATGGGAATCTGCTAAAGTGTATGCTCAAAAAAATGGTATGATATTTCAAATTTGGACTGAAGACACAATTAAAGGTTTAGGAATAAAGTTGCTCACATAGTATAAATAGATATAATGGCTATATCGTACATAGATAGATTGCAATCACAAGCATTTAAAGCTGGTGTTGAAAAGAATACTGAAAAGTCTCTTAATTGGTTTAAAAATCAGTTAAGAGGTATGAAGTCTATAAACAGACAAGCGCTTTTAAAGGATGAAAATTTGAAACAAAGAAGTCGTCCATTGCCTGGTCGCATGTTTCATTTTTTCTATGATCCCAAACACAAGAAAACACTTCCTTATTATGATAGATTCCCTTTAATTTTTATGGTAGAAAAGGCAAAAGGTGGTTTTTATGGATTAAACTTACACTACTTACCATATAAGCAACGTGCCCTTTTCTTTGATCGCCTTACTGATTATAGTACAAATAAACGCTATGATTTAAGTACTCGCTTAAGACTATCCTATAATCTTTTAAAGAGTGCTTCAAAATTAAGTATGTATGGTCCATGTTTTAAACACTACTTGAGTGAACACGTACGATCTAAAATGGTTGAAGTTCCAGCAAGTGAGTGGGAAACTGTTTTGTTTTTACCAACCGAAAACTTTAAGAAAAAGAGTACATCGTCCGTTTGGACCGACTCAAAAAGAATGATATAAATGAGCTTTATAGATACAGTTAAAAACGCCCTTAACCCAAGCACCATTGATTCCTTTAAGGCCAATATTGGAAAGCATGGAGGTTTAGCACCACAAAATAGATTCGTTGTTATTATGACTCCGCCCCAAGCAAGTCTTTTAAACATCGATTTACAAGGTGTAGGTGCATCACTATTGAGTGGAACATTCGATCCTATGTCACTTATTAACGATCCAAGAGATGTAGCGTTATTGTGTGAATCATGCTCTTTACCAGGTAGACAAATACAGACAATTGACCACACAGATTTTAGGCAAACAACCAAAAGACCTAATGGCTATTTTAACGAAGATATTACATTTACTTTTCATTTAACAAATGATTATTATATGAAAAAATTATTTGATAAGTGGTCTGGTCTAATAATAGATCAAGAGTCTTATAAATTAAACTATAAAGCCAATTATGTTTCAGACATAATTATACAACAACTTGATCAAAACAATACACCAATTTATGGTATAAGGCTTAAAAACGCCTTTCCTGTTACATTGGCTACAATTGATTTGACTAACGCTGGAACTGAAACACAAAAATTAAGTGTTACTATGGCGTATGACGATTTTGAACCTGAAGGAGCTATTTCCTCCGTACTTTCAGGTGTTAAAGAAATAGTAGGAGGAATACGAAGATTAATATAAAAAAGTGATATAAATTATGACATTACCAAAACTAGAATCGCCGAAGTATGAAGTAGTCATACCTTCGACAAAACAATCGTATGAAATTAGACCTTTTCTTGTAAAAGAAGAAAAGATTCTTATGATCGCGCAAGAATCAAGCAATACCGCGCAGATCGTAAAGGCAATGAAAGAGATTATTTCTGCCTGTTCGTTTAATAAAATAAAAGTAAATGAACTTACGAGCTATGATGTAGAATATTTGTTTTTGCAATTACGCGCTATTAGCGTTGGAGAAACTGCAGACGTTAAATTCAAATGTTCTGAGTGCGCGCACGAGAATGAAGTAACCATCAACCTTAAAGAAGTTGAAGTCAAATATCCTGAAAAGGAAGTAAGCAATAAGATCCAATTAAATGATTCGATCGGCATTGTTCTTAAGCCTTTATCTTTATCTGATATGAGTAAAATTGAAGAAGATGCTGATATTGTTGAGACTATTACACTCGTTATTGATTCAATTTATGATGAAGATAACGTATATGACTCTAAAGAATCGTCTAAAAAGGAATTATACGAGTTTGTTGAATCATTAAACCATACACAGATCGAAAAGATTCAAGAATATTTAACCAATCAGCCAAAGCTTTCATACGAAGTTAAATTTGTATGTTCTGAGTGCGGCCACGAAAACACTATAACATTAGAAGGAATTCAGTCTTTTTTTACCTAGGCCTGTCGCATGATTCACTAATAAATCACTATCAAACTAACTTTTCTATGGCCCAACACCATAAATATAGTTTAACAGAACTTGATAATATGATTCCATGGGAGAGGCAAATTTACGTTTCACTTTTAATGGAACACATCAAAGAAGAAAACGAAAAGATTAAAAACTCTAATTTAAAATAAATGGCAAATGAAGATAACAGTTTAGATGATGTAGTCAATAAGTTAAAAGATATTGAAGGCCTCATCAAAAAAGGAAGTAAAGACTCAAAGAGCGATAAGAAAACTACATCTATTGCATTAAGCAAATTAGGTAATTCTATTAAAGGCTCTTTAGGTACTTTAAAATCTTCAATCACTGCTCCATTTGCTGCACTAAAAAATACAATCACTGCTCCTTTTGAAGGAATTAAATCGGCGTTAATAGCACCATTTGATTTTCTTAAAAAAGGATTTAGCGGCATTGGTAACTTTTTTAAAAATCGTAAAGAACAAAAATCTCTTCAAGGACTTGGAAAGGCTATTGATAGTTTAAGGGGTGAACTTACCACAAAATTCGATAAACTGGTTGAAATTGGTAACGATACCTTAAACGCTATTGCATCGATTAATGCATCTGCACCAATGGAAAAGGGTAATGATTTAGCAGATGCTGAAAAGCGTAAAGAGCAAAAGGCTTTATTAGTACGAATAGCAGAGTCTATTGAAAATATGTCTGGCGCGCCTTCAGCTGGAGGTGATGTAAAAGCAAGTGGTGGTGTTGGTGCACTTGGTAAAATTGGAAAAAGTTTAGGTGCAGGAATTGGTGGTCTAGTTAAAGGCATTGGTGCTGGATTTGCTGCAGTTGGTAAAAACTTTGGCAGAGTAATTAAAGGTGCTATAGCAATTGCTGCAATCGGTGCATCGTTAATTCCTGCAGCAAAGGCGTTTCAAGAATTTAGTGAAGTAACGTGGGATGCTGTTAAAGTAGGACTAACAGTATTAGCCGGTTTAACCGTTGCAGCTGCCGCATTAAGTTTTGCTTCACCTGCAATATTAATTGGCGCGGCTGCAATTGGTGTATTGGCACTTGCAATGTTACCTGCTGCAAAAGCGTTTCAAATGTTTGGTGCTGCTTTAAATGAGCATGTAATGCCAGCGCTTAAACAATTTCAGCCAATCATTAATGATTTCATTGATAGATTAATTACTAACTTTGGTTCTCTTTCTGAAATTGTTCAAGGGTTTATTGGTGGAACAATTGATGTACTAGTAACAGCGTTTGAAAGAGCGACTTCTAGTATAGGAGGTCTTATACAGACAATTAGTACTGAAATTCAAGAACTTGGTGCACTTGATGGCGCTTCATTATTATCAGTTGCCGCGGGTATTACTGCAGTTGGTGCATCACTTGCAGCGTTTGGCGCTGGTGGAACAATTGGTAAAATATTAGGATCGATTGGCGAAGGATTTAGCAAACTTTTTGGTGCTGAAAGCCCTATTGAACAATTGAAAGAAATTGCCAATCTTGGGCCTTCGTTAGAACGAGGTATTGCACCATTAGAAAAAATTCCTGTAATTTTAAAACAAATTAGTGAATCTTTAAAAACCGGATTTAAAGCAGAAATTTCAGATGCTGGTGATGCAATACACGATTTGCTTAAAGACATTGATAAGGGTTTGGACAAAATCGACTTCAAAAAACTTGATAAAGTTACAGGTCTTATTATTCATAGAGTAGTAACTGAAACTGCTGACGTAAGCAGAGAACAATCTGAAGCAAATCGCGCTTCGATGACAAACGCGATCGTGGATTCAAGAACAACAAATGCTCCAAAGGTCGAAAGCGTAACTTATAACGATAGCGGTTTAATTGATAGAACTGCTAACTCTTTTGCGTACTAAAAAAGAGGTGGCCAATTAAGACCACCTCTCGAACCGTTAGGAATTGGCTCACCCCTATAATCTTAGGACTTGCTTACCAGTGAATTAACTTTGGGCGAGTTTTGCGAAGTACGATAACGTATCTTCATCAGATTCACCTGTATCACTTTCACTTGAGCTTGTCGGGGCTACCGCTTCCGTTGAAGACTCAACCGAATTGGGCGTCACCGGTTCCTTAGTTGTATTCAACTCAATATGTTGTTCGGTAGTAAATGTACTTGCTACATCTACTTCGCCAATTACTTCAAAGAGTTTCTTCTTCAAA
>VMHT01028092.1_pt1 | contig 26435 bp, 23 predicted proteins | sample 4693611 | NCBI WGS metagenome assembly VMHT01 (sample SAMN12280063, study PRJNA550983) | marine metagenome | isolation source: seawater sampled from same location over 5 years 0.02-0.2 micron viral filtrate | place: USA: collected off the coast of southern California halfway between the port... ...
CAAGACAAAACTTCGAAGCTCTTGCAGAAATGTGTGCTGACGATGCTAACGAAGATTTACTTTGCGATGCTACAATAGATTTACTTGTAGCATTCTGTAAATCTCAAAACCGTAAATTTGATTCTATAAGATTTCATAATAGAATTGCTAGTCTCAAAGCTACTTATCAAATGCGAAAACGTTTAGCTATGAAAGGTATCAACAAAGAATGGCTTGACTCACATGTTGAGGTAATAGTATAATGCAATTTACAAATCTATTTAATCATGGTAAATATGGTGATGCTATTAATTACAATGTATTACTATGTAAGCAACAATACTCTGAAAAGAATATTGCAATAAAATTAGATGAAATTGAATCAATTGAAGAATGGAATGATAATTCTTTATGTATATACATGCAGTCAGGTACCAGACTTTATGTTGAAGGTAAACTATCTGATATATTTAAGGATATATAAAATGATTAAGCTATTTCACTTCGATGTTTCCGAAAGATCTAAAGTCGATAACAAAGTTCGAGCGTTTGCTAAAGCTACTTCACTCGATCTCGGCTTAGCTACTAAAGATGAAATCAAATCTAAACAAAAAGTTAATGGCACTCACTGGGTTCCATTAGGTTCATTCAAAAATAAAAAAGATGCTTACGACTATATTCAAATAGTTCGTGATAATCAAAAAGTTTTGCGATAAGAGTCAAGGCCTCCTACTCGGTAGTGACGAGAATAAATATTTACGACTTCTCTTGACAGGTTCCTTGAGCTTACTCGGCCTGGTAAGATCGCAAAAATAAGCCTAGAGCGTACACAATTAAGTGATACCTCTAGGCTTTTTTAAAATTCGAACCCACATCCGTTAACCACCGTCATCCGCTCAGTTCTGCAATTTTCTTCTGCAGTTCTTCTTCCGATAACTCTGACGTATCTAACGATAAATTCGTTTGATCTATACGTTGCAACTTAGGTTGCTCGTACTCTGCTAGTGCCATTGCAAGACGTTCAATAGTTTCTTGATCTTCTATTTGCATTGCTTTAACTAACTGTACTTTAAGTATATCAACGGCCGATGGCATATCAGCAATAACTTCCTCTTTAATTTTTTTAAACTCAGAGGCTGACAGTCTCATAGCTTCTCGTAGTGCTTTATTTTCTCGGCGTTTCTCTGCGCCAATCGCTTGCATCTCACGAGCTCTCTCAGAATCTATAACTGGTCGGAGCTGCGCCAACGAATTTGGGTGCTTACCATTATTTTCATAACCCATAACAACCTCCATAAATGTCTTTTAGGGGACATTTAATTCTTAATTTAAATTCCCTCGCTGTCGCTCGGAAATTTTTAAAATAATAATTAATCTATGAGTATACTATGAAACTTACAATAAAATTATTTGAAGACCAATTAAAATATAAAGTAAATCCGATTGCAAAAACGCTTGAAGATCCTAAGTATAGATCTAAAGTTGTGCCGGATAAGAAAAAATATAACCGAAAGAAAACTATTAAAAGAAAGGAATAGTATGGCTAAAGTAACAGCATCAACTATATTACATGAAGCAGCTCAGCTGAAAGAAAGAAAACAATCTGATTATCAAGGTGAAATGTTTAGTGAAGAAGATTACTTTCCGTTTGGTAATAAATCTTATATACATATGATACATACTAAGTATCTACGTATGAGAAGCCTTGCTGAAACTGAAAATAAAAAGATTAACTTTGAATCATTAGAAGATACACTAATAGATATGTCAGTTTACTGTGCAATGTTTGCTGCGTATTTAGAAAATAAAAAGTTAGAAAAAGATACAGTAAAGAGGTCTGGCTAATGCAAATATATAACGATAAATATCTAAAAACTGCAGAAGAAATACTAACATTTGGTCATCAAAGAATGACAAGAAGTGGTGTAGTAAGATCTCTACCATTCAAAGATTTAGAATTTGATATGCGTGATGGTTACTTTCCGCTTCTAACATCGCGTAAGATACATTATGACGGTGTATTCGGTGAGTACGCTGCAATGATTAGAGGACCTAAAAATATAAAAGACTTTCAAAAATGGGGGTGTAATTATTGGAATGACTTCGGAGATCCTGATACTGGTGATATACGCCTTGATTACGGTAATAGTTGGATTGATTATAATGGCGTTAATCAAATAGATGAACTCATACATAACTTAAGAGTAGATCCATATGGCAGACGACATATTATTAATTCATGGAAACCTGATAATCTAAAGAACTTATCATTACCATGTTGCCATATTATGTATCAGTTTTATGTAGATCAAGATAATCATAACGGTATTGGTGAACGTACTTTATCAATGATGATGTATCAAAGATCAGGTGATTGGATGCTAGGCGTACCTAGTGATATGGTATTTGGTGCAACTATGCTAGCATGTGTAGCTAACATGATTAATGCTAAAGCAGGTACATTGAAAGTAGTAATTGCTGATGCACATATTTATGAAGAACATTTTAATACTGCATGGTATCAAATAAACAATGGATATATACATATAGATCCTACATATAATTTACAACCACAACTTAATATGTATGAGTTTCAACCTAAACATATAGAAATACATAACTATGAACATAAAGGAAGTATAGATTATGAACTTAAATCGTAATGCAAATTACACAGATTGGTATGATGATATTAGAATCATGCATAGAAAATTTGGTGCTAAACAATGGGTTACACGCCAATTCGAAGCAAGAAATTTTAAATTATTAAATGATTTCTTAGCATTTAGATTAGACTTCTTAGAAGAAGAGTTTGAAGAAACTCAAGAAGCATTCTTAAAGAAAGATCATGTTGAAGTAGTTGATGGTTTAATTGATCTTATTGTTATTGCAATAGGTACATTAGAATTATTTAACTGTGATGCTGATAGAGTATGGAAAGAAATACATAAATCTAATATGGCTAAAGAACCTGGAGCAAATAAATCCAGGAAGAATCCATTTGGTTTACCAGATATGGTTAAACCTGAAGGATGGAAAGGACCTGAAATATTAAAGTATGATTGTGGTATACTTGCTGATATATTTGAATCAGAAAAAGAACGCATTCAAACATTAAGAGAAAAGCGCGATTTAAATAACGAGCTTAAAAATAATATAGCAAATTCACAATATGAATAAGGAGTATAAATATGAGTGACGATTTACAAAAGCACAATGTTGCTGAAGGAAAACCTGTAACAATTGATGATATTAGATTAGCAATTGTTGGTGATAAAGATAAACTATTACTAATAAATGTTTTTGATAATTTAATCGGTGAAAATAATAAACTTAAAGCTGAGCTTGATGCCAGCAGAAAGGTTAAAGATGAGGCTAACGTTTGATATAGAAACTGACGGTCTTGATGCGACTAAGATATGGTGTCTAGTAATACAAAACCTAGACACTAATCGCATTATGAAATACACTAATGAATCAGATAAATATGATGGACCTATTGAAATGGGCCTATCATTATTACAAAATGCAAAGTTACTTGTAGCACATAACGGTATAGGTTTTGATGCATTAATAATTAAACAATTATATAATATTGATTTGTATGATGGAGATAGATTCTTCGATACATGGATAGCATCTCAAGTATTAAATTACAGACGACCACATAAACATGGGTTAGCTGGATGGGGTGAGTGGCTTAAGTATCATAAAGGTAACTACGATGATTGGTCACACTTCTCTGATACAATGATGGAATATTGTGTAAGAGATGTTAAACTAAACTCTATAATATATAGACATCTTTCAATAGAACTAAAGAATCTAGCAGAAAAGAATCCATTAATACGTAAAGGTTTACGAAATGAAATGGCTGCTGCAAAGTTTGATGCAGAATGTAGGTATACTGGCTGGGCTTTCAATATAAATAAAGCTAACTTATTGCTAGATAGCATTGAAACAAACATGCATCACATTGAAAAGATTATTGAACCTAAACTACCACCAGTTACTAAGTTAATTGATAAGCAACCTAAGACAGCTAAGTATACTAAGAAAGGTTACTATACTGCAGCTACTGCACGTATGCTAAGTGAATATCTTAACATGGATATTAAACCTGAAGATACACGCAGATGGCCTGCAAATAAAGAGTTTCAAAGAAAAGAAACTAAGAAGGCTAACATGGGTAACCTAGCACAAGTTAAAGAATATTTATACTCAATCGGATGGCAACCTGATGATTGGAAAATGGAAAGAATGGGTAGAGAATTCATTAAGAAAACACCTAAGCTTACTAAAACTTCTTTAGAAAAACTTGGCAACGAAGGTATAATGATAGATCAATGGACTACATTTAGATCACGTAAAGGTGTTGTTGAAGGCTGGCTTAATAACTTAAAAGATAATAGATTGCATGGTAAACTATGGATTGTAGGTACTCCTACATTCAGATGTCGTCATGAAGTTATTGCTAATCTTCCAGCAGCTGATGCTACACTTGGTAAATCAATTAGAGAATTACTAGTAGCTGAACCTGGTAGAAAGATTGTAGGCGCTGATTCTAGTGGTAATCAATTCAGATCTCTTGCACATTATGTTAAAGATAAAAGTCTTACAAATCAAATACTTAGTGGTGATATACATCAGTATAACGCAGACATTATTAAGACTGATAGACGTACTGCAAAGACCTGGATCTATGCATTTCTATTTGGTGCTGGTGCTACTAAGCTTGGTAAAGTACTTACAGGTAAGGGTAATCTAAATGCTGGTAAAGAATCTATCGAAAGATATGGTGATGCTATACCTGGTTTGAAAGCATTGAAAGATAGATTAACTTCTATATGGAATGTAACAGATTGTCATAGCTCTAGTGTTGAAGGTTATGTACCTGGTCTTGATGGTCGTAAAGTTTTTGTACCACAAGATTATCAAACTCTTAATTACTTATTACAAAGTTGTGAAGCTATCACTACTAAAGCTGCATTACATTATCAGATGCGAAAGATTAAGGAAGAAAAACTTAACGCTGATCCTAGACTTTATTATCATGATGAAGTAGCATGGTCAGTAGCAGAAGAAGATGCTGAGAGAGTATTAGAAATACTTACAGAATCATTTGCCGAAGGTCCTAAAGAAATGGGCGTAGATATTATGGCAGGTGAAGGTACAATAGGTAATAACTATGCAGAGGTACACTAATGATTGTAGATATTAATGTAACAAAAGACTTTGTTAATCAAAGAGATGCTCGTGCTGAGAAGTATAATCCACGAGGACGTTCACTAGAACAATTAAAACTTGATATTGAATGTGAAATATTTGAATGGCACATGATTGATAGAGGTACATGGAAAGACCATGATGCTTGGCAAGTCGATGGTGTTGATCAATTATATGGTAATGTTGATGTTAAGTTTATTAAAACCTGGTACAATATACCATGTAATAAAATGGTTTACTTACTAAAGCAAAGAGATATAACAGATAACTTTTATTTCTGTGAATGGAAAGATAGACCACAAAGATTATTAGAAGTAATGGATACTGTTAAGGTAAATACTCTTGGTGTACTAGAATACTGGGAGTTAGTCGATTTAATTAAACCTTCTAAGTTTAACGGATTTTACGCAGATATTCGTAAACATTTAGAAAGAAAGGACAAAGATGAAAAATAAATTTATGTTTGTAGATACTGATTCTATATTCTTTAAGGTTGCATATAAATCTAAGAATCAATCTGAACTAAGACGAAGCTACAATGCTTTCTGTAGAAACATGGAATTAGAAATAAGAAATAAACTAATCAATCCATTTGATGACACTGAAAAGCTAACAGTTTTATATGCAGTTAAAGGTAAAGGTAATTTCAGAAAAGATTTGAGTGCTGATTACAAATCTCAGCGTCCTGAATTAGATAAAAGTATTAAAGATAAACTGAATTACTTACACAAATATTCAGTAACTAAAGGTGCTATTCAAGCTGATGGCATGGAAGCTGATGATCTAGTTTCTATATGGGCTTATGAAGCGCTAGATAGAAAAGATGAGTACGTAATTTGTGGTATTGATAAAGACTTATTACAAATACCTGGTCATCATTACAACTACGGTAAAGATACTTGGCAGCTTATCAATGAAGAAGAAGCTTTACATAATCTATATCTTCAATGCTTAACTGGTGATAACATAGATAATATACCAGGTCTTAAAGGTATTGGCCCTAAGAAAGCCGCAAAGATATTATCTGGCGTACCACTATCAAGACAATGGAATAAGATTAAACAAACCTGGAGAGAGCATGAAAGATCTCAGCAGGAGTTAACGCTTAGCCATAGACTTCTAAGCATGCTTAAATCATGGAGTGAATATGAAGATCTTAGAACACACATTCAAAATAAAACCCCTATCAGCAAACCAAATGACGTACAGGAACAAAGCGATAAAGCAAATCAAGTACGTTAATTATCAGAATGAATTAAGAGATGAACTCAAAGGAGTTAAGTGGCCATTCGAACCGGCACAACTCCTAGAGTTTGAAATTATTGCTGGAGTATCTAACAAAGCAGCTGACTTAGATAATATAGTTAAGCCTTTGTTAGATACTTATCAAGGTATCTTTGAAGAATTTAATGACAATAAAGTTTATCATATAAAATTATATAAACAATTAACAAATAAAGGTGATGAGTATTTATACGTAAAAATAGAAAGGTATATAAATGCTTTACCATTAACTGTAGTAAACAACAAAGAGTTGTTAGAAAGGACAGTACGAAGTGGGAAATTATAAACAAACATCGTGCCCAGAATGTGATTCATCAGATGCATTTACGATCTATGACGATGGCGCATACTGTTTTTCATGTCAATATTCAACTAAGAAAGTAAACAATATGAATGAGTTAGAACCTGTTGCTAAACCTAATAATAGCACAACACTTAATGAAATCCATGAGTTAAATAGTTTTGCAATTACTTCTCGTGGTATAAGTAAACAAGTAGTAGATCACTTCGGAATTAAGATGGCTGTAAATCCTGATGGTTCTGGTGGCTCACACTTTTATCCGTATACAAATAACGGTAAGCTTGCTGCTTATAAAGAACGTAAATTACCTAAAAGTTTTATAGCTCACGGTAATTTTAATGACGCCGAATTGTTTGGTCAATCAGTTTCTAGTGGTGGTAAGTCACTTGTAATAACTGAAGGCGAGCTAGATGCATGTGCAGTGGCACAAAGTTTTCTAGATAAATACAATAGAATATTTCCTGTAGTATCTATACCTAGTGCTACAGGTTGTAAAGTAGTACTAGCACAACGAGAATGGATTAGAAGATTTGAAACTGTAATACTATTCTTTGATCAAGATGAAGCTGGTAAAGCAGCAACACAGAAAGTAGCTAAGATAATTGGTGCTGGTAAAGTTAAAGTTGCTAAGCTACTAGAGAAAGATCCATGCGAACAACTACTTAAGCATGGTTCAGCTAGCTTACTACAAAGCTACTGGGATGCAGAGACTTGGTCACCCGCTGGTTTAGTAATGGGTGAAGCTATATGGGAACAGTTTCAACAACGACAAAAGACTAAGTCAAGACCTTATCCTAATTGTTTAGCAGGACTAAATGAAAAGCTTAAAGGTATTAGACAAGGTGAAATTACTTTGTTTACTAGTGGCACTGGCTCTGGTAAATCTACAATTGTTAAAGAAATTATACTTGATTTGCTTGAAGAAAAGACAGATGCTAATGGAGTAGTAGAAGAGTCTAACAAAGTAGGTTTGATATCACTCGAAGAAAGTGTTGGTGATACTGCTGAAAAGTTTATTGAAATGTCATTGAATCAAAAGCTAGATAATGCAGATGACATATCAGAAAATACATTGAGACATGGCTTTGAGAAAGTATTTGGTGATGAACGATTAGTATTACTAGATCATCAAGGTTCTGTAGGTGACTCAACACTAACCGATAAGATAGAATACATGTGTCTAATGGGTTGTAAGTATCTTGTACTAGATCACATTACTATTGCTGTATCAGAAGGAGCTGAAGGTTTATCTGGTAACGAAGCAATCGATAAAGTAATGAGTGACTTACTTAAGATTACTAAGAAACATAATGTATGGTTATGTTTAATATCACATCTAAGAAAAGCTCCTGGAGGTGGTGCTTCATTTGAAGAAGGTAAGCTAGCATCAATTGATGATATTAAAGGTAGTGGTTCTATCAAACAAATATCATTTGATATAGTAGCATTCGCTAGAAACCTAGTAGCTAACAATGAAATTGAACGTAACACTATTAAGTTTAGAGTATTGAAATCTAGATTTACAGGTCTTACAGGTTCAGCAGGTGCAGCTATGTATGATAACAAGACGGGGAGACTAACTTCAACTAATATTTTCTCGGAGGTTTAATGAGCAACTATACAGATGCAATAACTAAACAAGACAGATACGATAAGTTGTATTTAAATATTGCAAAAGAAGTAAGTAACATGTCACACGACACTGATAATAAAGTTGGTGTCGTTGTAGTTAAAGACAACAATATACTTGCATTCGGATTTAATGGCATGCCTACAAGTATGGATAATGAATGTAAAAATTCTAATGGATCTACAAAGAAAGAAGTTATACATGCAGAAGCTAATGCATTATGTAAGATAGCAAAGGGTACAGTAAGTTCAGAGGGTGCTACATTATATAGCACTCTCTCACCTTGTATTGAATGTGCTAAGCTCATAATGCAAGCAGGTATAACAAGAGTTCTTTTTAATGAAACATATACTGATGAAGCAGGTATACTATTGCTATTAAATAATAATATAAAAGTGAAGGGCGTAAAATGGAGGAACAACTTGACTACCTAAAGAAAAAGATTACTAAATCCAAAGCACATATTGCCTGTAATCTTTTGAAAGAAACTTCGTTAGAAGATCTTAAAGCCTATTTAGTATTCACAATGGATACTATACAACAACACTTTGCTCGCAACAGTATGAGAGGAAACAAATCATATCAAGGTGAAGCTAACCTTACACATTTAAGTGTAGCTATTGGTACTCATATATTAGAACAAATAAAATACTCTAATGAAAATGATGCACCATGGGATTGGTTTAAACTTAGAGTTATGATGGGTGATTTGTTTCTTGAACCTTTCTATCAGACACACCAAATTAATATAGGTAAGACTAGAGATAATACTTTTATTCCTGTGGAATCTTTAGATCGTAGTCTTAAAAGAAGTCGTGCACATTACATAGTAGTACCAGAGAAGTGGGATCTACTTGTACCTGAAGGTAGTATAAATTTATTAAGAGGAACTGTATTTGAAAAACCAGAACCTATTAATAATTTAATGCAACCTACTGAAAGACCTGTAATAAAAGGTTGGACACATGATAGAAGCAAAGAGTTTAAACCATACTTAATAAATAATTTTATTAAAAGTATGAATGTATTGCAGCAAACTGAATGGAAAATTAATACTAAAGTTAGAGATATATTAAATCGTAATAGAGATAAGATACTCGATCAGTATAAAAACTTTCCTAAGAAATATAAATCAAAGATAATAGAATTTGATTTGACTATGGCACGATCAGATCTAATAGGTGACAAACCATTTTATCAATACACTGAAGCAGATTATAGAGGTAGGTTATATTACACAACACCTTTCTTAAACTTCCAAGGTAATGATATAGCTAGAGGTCAAATGCTTTTCTCTAAAGGAAAACCTATGACTGACGCAGGATTAAGAAGATTAAAGATTCATATAGCATGTTGTTATAATGAAACTTATAGTAAAGATAATCTTCCTAGCTGGTTAACAACTGACTATCTTCCTTACTTAAAAGAAGAAGAGTTAGATGATATATCTGTAGATAAAATGACGTTACAAGATCGTGAAGAATGGACTGATAGTAATATTGATATGCTACTTAGCTTAGCAGAGAATGAAACGATCGATCCTAATGCAGAAAAACCTATTAGCTTATTAGCAGGTGTCTTAGAAATTAAAGATGCTTTAGATAAAGGAGAGTATATTACTTACCTTCCTATTCCAATTGACGGATCTAATAATGGATGGCAACATCTATGCGCAATGTCTAAAGACAAAGAAGCGGGTGAGTTAGTTGGGATTGTACCACAGGATATACAAAAAGATTTTTATGTACAGTGTGCTAAAGATTTAATCAAGAGAGTTCCTGATTGGTTTGAAGAAAGACAAATGCCTATGAAACATATACGTAAAGGTATTGCTAAACGTGGTTCCATGACTCGTGCGTACAGCGCAGGAGCACAGAAGATTGCAGAGAATATGTATCTTGACTGTCATGTTGAAGGGTACTTACATAGGTATAATATAACTGAAGAGGACTGTGAGTTACTTGCTAAGCACTTAATCAAAGCAATTGATAGTGTTTGTGCAGGTCCATTACAAACAATGAAGTTCTTACAAAAGATTGCTGAAGCTGAGATAGCATCAGAATATTCTAAGAACATCAAACAAAAGTCTATTAAATGGACTACACCATCTGGGTTTCCAGTTACATATGAAGCATTCGTTGAGAATGAATTTAAAGAAAAAGCTATCATTAGCTGCAGTAAAAGAAAGGTTAAGCCTATACTTACTAAAGAAGATGGTACTAAAGAAGAAACTGATACAATAAGAATACAGCATGTCGGTAAAGAACCAACAGACAAACCAAAGATAAGATCTTTTATGTCTGGTATATCACCTAACTTTGTGCACTCTATGGATGCTGCACACATGGCAAAAGTAATTGCTAAGTGGGATGGAGATTTTGGTGCAGTACACGATTCATATAGTGTACATGCCTGTGATGTAGATGAGTTGTTAGAACTTATTAAAGAAGAGTTTATAACAATGTATAGTTATTCTAATTTCTTTGAAGTCATTGAGCGAATGATAATAACAAATCCAGATAATTTTAATTATCAACAACCTAAGCTAGGCAGCTTAGACATTAGAGAGGTAAAGAATAGTGACTACTTCTTCGCGTAAGAAAGGAATACTACCAGTAAGATTAGGCTTGGAACCTGACAATAAAACTGCACTAAAAGAATTAAAGATGGATCCAGATCTTGCTGACAAGATGACAGATGAAGAGCTGGATAAATTAATAATTGATAAAGAATATAATGATGGATTAGAATATTATAAAAGTGAAGGTGATGAGCAAGAAGGCCTAACAAATATGGGCAACTGGCGTAAGGCTGCACTAAAACAAATCCAAAAATATTAACCAAAAAATTCCCCTAAGAATATCTTATGATACTCTTAGGGGTATTTTTTTATATTAAAAGTCGATATTGTTTGTTGCTCCAGGCATCATCTTAGCTATAGTTTGCTTTCCTTTATTTATATTCTTTTCAGCTAAAGCAACAGCAGCATCTAAATTTAAATACCTATTTATAGTTTGTATTATCTGATGTATTTGTATACCAGTTAATATATTATCTTTATTCATTGCTTCAAGAGTTTCTTTTAAATCTTCTTGAATAGATGTAGCCATTTTCCAGGATGCATTGAACTTTCTTTTATCCCATTCAGCTAAGCTTTCTTTACTGTTAACTCTTTCCCACGGCATTTGTATATTTTTCTTAAGCCATTTAGTTAAAGATTTATAAGGTGCTTTACCCTTACCTTTAGGTACATACCTTTCACCTGAAAACATTTCAGCTATCTTCATAAACTGCGCATCATCTCCAGAATAATAAGTACCACCTTGTAACATAACATAAGTTGATTCATCTTCTGATAATGCTTTTAACTTAGCAACTCTTTCTGTACGGTACCAATTAAAAACTTTAGCCGCAGCATTTTCATTTAAAATATCTTTTTTATGTATATCATTTGCTACTTCTCCAACAATACCTATACTTCCAGAGTCACCTATAAACGCATCAAAGTTTTGTAATACAAAAGTATTAGTAGAACCGTTAGCTTTAGCAACAGCTTTAATTCTATTCCAGTTTCCGGTTTCTAAAGGTGGTCCACCATTATGATTATACTTTGTATTACTAAATACACCTGCTGCCATACTACCATCGTATGCTTGTATTAATTCAGCAAGTATTCTACTAACAGTCCATCCTCCTACTTCATAAGTATCACCTTGTCTTTTTCTTAATGCTTGAGCTGAAGCCGTACCTTTATAAGTTGTTTCTGCTACTAAACCTGATTCTGTTATTGTGCCTGGAGTAATTTTATCATTCGATAAAGATGAAGATATTTCTTTTTCACGCATCTTCGTACCAGTAGGTGCTTTCCAATTTAATTTATCAGTGTCTTCTGTATATGATACACCACCAGCATATGCTTTTAATCCATTGGGTTGTCTAATAGTAATCATTTGATTTAATAATACAGATTGCCAAGCTACAGATTTTAAAGTATCCATAGTTTGAATAGCCTCAGCATCCATGTTTTGAAATACAGAGTCTACCATCATTGTATGAAGCCAGTCTATAGTTCTTTTTGAACCAAGCTTATTATCTTCAATTAACTTTCTAATCTTACCATTCTGTGCTACAGTTTTTTGAACATGACTTCTTAATGATTTTATATCTTGTCCATACCCCATAGTCATAGGTGATTTTTTTAAAAAGTTTTCTCTATCAGCTATAGATAAATCCAAGATTTCTTTTAAAACTGGTGCTGTGTTACTACCAAGATTATTTAAACTACCACTGTTAACAATTCTATCTAATGAATTAATCATAGTATCAGACATAGCATCTCTTAAATCTTTATATTCACCTGATTGAATCTTCTCCGCATAAGGAACTTCCATTATCATATCAGATCGCTTAGCCATACTAACACTACCAAACTGCATACCCATAGTTGCAGGTCCGTGTGTCTTACCATCCTTCTCCCATTGCTGTGTATCATTAAACTTAATAGGTTCAGATGCTGTTTTATTTTTTGTAGTAACAGTATCATAATCATATAAAGCCATTAAGTAATCGCCCTGCCTAATACCATCCTGTTCAAATTCAGCTAAGTAAGCTTTTAATCTAGGACTCATAGGATCATTACCAAATCTTTGAGTTAATACTTGTTTAATTTGTGCAACTTCAGAATTATTTTTAGCATTTTTAAGTTGTGTTAAATATGATTTTGATTCTGCTAAAGTAAAAGTAGCAGTAAGTTTTTTAAGTTCTTCTCCCCATGCTACATACTGATCCCATAATCCACCAGTACCTTTAGTTGCTTGCTCTTTTTCAAATGTACTTAACCTTAATTCTTTAGGCATACGAAAGCCTGCTTTCTTTTTAAAGCTCTCACCCATTTTTTGTTGAGTAGCAGGGTCTATAACTTTAGGATCTTCAAATAAATTAGCAACTATACCTTGTTTAAAATTTAATTCAGCAGCACTATCAGTTCCAGGTACATATTGAAATACATTACCACCACCTATTACACCTCTTACTTGCTTATGAGCTTGAGGATTATAAAGAGTTTGCTGAGCATGCATTCTACCAGTTAATAATTGTAAAGCATATGTTAAATGATTTTCTTTATTATCATATCTTAGTATAGCTTCTTGTAGATTAATAGCTTTTTCTCTTTCAAGTCTAAGAATAGTTTTAGGTCTATAGTTATCTGCTATTGCTTGTGCCGCACTAATCACAGCTTCTGGTTCACCAGCAGCTCTTAAGTCTTTTACATTTTGAATTAGTGTAAGCTTTTCATTTTGTAATGCTTTAAACTTTTCACTACCAATTTTAAATACATCAGCATAATAATTTCTACCATTAGGTCCGTCTTCAAAGTAATCAAACTCAGGTGGTAGTGGTTGATTAGTAGCTGCATCTCCTTGAGACTTAGGTGTTCCAGCATTTCCTACAGCTAACATAAACATTAAAGTACTTAGCTTAGTTCTTTGTGTATCATTTTTTATTTTTACTTCATTCTGATTTTCCATTGCTTCAAATGCTTGATCAGGATCGCCTATATCTTTTGCCATACGTGTAGTCATTAGTTTTGTAATTTGACCACCTTCTCCACCAATAATCCCACCACTAGTAGCCCCTGGTTGAGGCTTAACTTCTTTTGCAGCAAACAATCCTGAGTATATTCTATACATATCTTCAAATATTCTAGCACCTTCTTCATTAATAAAATATAATACAGGTTCTTTTTTAGTAGCATTAGGATTATTTCTTTTCATAATATCTGAATTAGCAGAGGCATAAAACTCTTTAGCCATACCACCTATCATAGTAAATACACCGGGATTTATATTATCAATTTCTTGCATATAAGCATCAGTAGGTAATTGATCTATAGCTGCACGAGTTTGTTTATATTCTCTATAAATATTTTTACCTAACCTTTCAAGTCCCTGTGCTTTTTTAATTACATAAGATTTTTCTTGTTGCTCTGCATCCTGCATATCATCTAAAATATCAGGTGACTGTTGCTCTTGATCAGTAGCATACATTGCTGAAATAAAAGCGTCCTCAGCATTTATTGCCATGATATTAAAGAACTCAGGATCTACAATAATACTTCCCTTCTCATTTAAAGATGCAGCTCCTACAGTATCTAATAAAATATTAGTTTGATTTACAGGCATAGTTCTATTGCCTATATATACCGATGGCGTAACAGATTCTAAAGTTCCAAATGTAACACCACCTTCTATACCAGCTTTAGGTTCAACATTACCTATTTGTTTTGCATTGAAAGAATCTTTCCAACTACCAGTCTCTAATAGTATTTTCTTTTGTGCTTTAGTTACCTGCAAATTAATAGAGTCTTGAGCTAATGCAGCAGTCTTACCAATTCTTGCTAGCGCTGTAGTAAACGGTCTTCCTTCTTTACCAACTGCTTCTGTTGCTTTAGCTACATTGTAAAGACCACCTAATGTATTTATTCCTTTAAATCCTAAGTTAGCTGCAGCCATTGCTACTTTAGGTACCATCTTATTTGTTTTTCTTATTTCTTTTTGTAGCTCAGCATTCTCATCTATTGTTGCAGAATAAGTAGGGCTAGTCATAATCTTAACTAACTCTTCAGGTGTAGCATCATCAGGAAGATCTTGAGATTGTTCTAGTGCTGCTAAGTTTTCATTTAATAATTCTTCTTGAGGATTTTTATATTCAACTGCAGCATCTGATTGTCGCCTTTGAATTCTATCATCTGTAGTTACTAGCCCTACATTTTTTGCTAATCCTTGTAAGCGTTTTCTTTCTTGCAATACATCTGAAGGTGTAGTATTAGCAGTTTGTTGTTGTACAAATTGTACCATTTATATTCTCCTTATTCAAATATTGCTGAGATTTTTGCGGCAGTCCATCTATTAAACTGATTAAACGGTCCTACACCTGGAGTAGTCTTAAGTAACTTATATACACCTGGTTCTATACTAGCATCTTCCATTAGTGATCCTTTCAATACTTGACCTGCACCAGTAGCTGCTCTTGATAAGTTAGATAAAGCAGCGGCTTCTCCTGTACCTGTATCAAAGATAGCTTCAATTATATTACTAGAAGATGTTTCATATATAGGAAAGAAAAAGTTTAATGGTCTTTCAGCTACACCTAACATACCAGATGAACCTACACCTCTTTGAAACTTTTCCATTTGATCTAGGTAAGGACTTCCCTGACCATACTTTAATAAATCTTTTAAGTATTGTGAAACAAAACCAAGTGCAATCATTGTAGTCATGATAGCAAAAGCATTATACTTCAATGCTGGTGTTCCTCTTTTAATATAGTCACCCCATAGTCTTGGTATAATAGTTGCAGAGAATGTAGATATAAAACCCTGGAACTGTGTGAACAATGCTAAGTGCGGATTCTGATAAAACAATGGTCTGTTTGCAGTACCTGGTAATGCAATAGCTTCATTAATAAAATTAAATTCAGCATTTCTAAATATCTCATCTAGTCTTCTATTACCATCCCTTAATATAAGTAAGTGATCTTCTCTTGACATATCAGCTGGCTTATCAAAAGGTAAGTTATCTATTTCTAAAAGTTCTTCAACTCTTATACCTAGGTTTCTTAACTGCTCTTCTGATTCTTGTACTTCATTAGTATATAAAGTATCACCATCTCTTTGATTTTTTATAATTCTTAAATGATCCATAATAAAATCATCAGCAATAGCACCACGAATATTACGTGTTATATCAGTCCATTGTTGTAATAAGATTATTCTAAAATACTTATCTAATAAATATCTTGAAGCAAATGTATTCTCAGTAGCACCTGTAGTTTGAGCTGCACCTGTATCCCAAGTAAAGTAACCTAATCTTTTTAAACGAGCTTGCCTTCTTTCTTTAGCCAGCTGTCCTTCAGTTGATGTAGCTAATTTCATATTAGGTGTAGCTGTTGTCATGGTTTCCCATATTGCATTTGCAAATTCTTTAGCAGTAAACTTTAGCACATCATTTATTTGTTCAGGACTTAGCGCTCTAAGTATCATCATGTACTCTACGAATGAAGATATAGTAGCCATAGGTAAGCCAGCCATAGTAGTCCATATTAATAGGTTTCTTTGCAGGTTAGCTAGCTGAGGATTACTTATCTTCTTATAGTTACCTGATTCTCCATCTAAATAATCTTGAATAAACGCAGCAGCAAAGTTTGCTTTCTCTCTAGTATATTCTTTATTACCTATCGTTTGTTCTAATGCTTCATTAAAAATTTCTGCATTATCACCAACATATTTTTGATAAGTAATATATCTTGCTGCGGCTTTAGCTGCATTAGAAATATTTATAAACAAATCTTTTTCTAAATATTTATTTAATACTTCATTCTCTGCCATGTTTAAAGTTCTTTTCTTAAGCTGACCAGGTATATGTATTCCTCTTCCTACATTAAAGTCCATCAAAGATACTTCATCTACAATATCATTATTATTTAATATAGCATCTGCTAATGCAACTGCTTCTTCATAAGTATAATTCTTTTCTTCTTGTAAATCTTTTATAAACTGGTCTCTATTCTTTTCAACCATTGCTTTATCTATAGATCTAAATGTACCAAGATAGTTTTCAATCCTACCTGCTGTCCATTTTTTACCAGTCGATGAGCCATCATCAAATTTAGTTCTAGCATTCTTTTGCTGCTCATACATACTATTACCAGCAAATTTAAATCTTCTAGCTATACTCTCATAGAAAACTCTATCCGCTTGAAACTTAGCAGGTAAAGTATCCCATTGAATATCACGCCATGGTGTTTGCTTTATTAATCTATAGAATTCATATATGTCTTCAGATATTTTTATCTTATTAATATTCTTATAACCTAATGCTTTTGCTACAGCAGCTTCACTAAATTCTTCTTGAACATCATTACCATCTTTATCTTTAAATGTAACTCTACCTAAGTCATTTTTAAATTCAGTTAGTTTATTTTGTTTAAAGTTTTCTAAAGTTTGTCCTGTATGCACGGCTCTTAAATAAGATCCTATACCACCTGCCATTTTTCTAAGAGTAGGTGCTCCAAAAGAATCCTTCCAAAAGAAATGTCTTGGTCCTCCTCTCCATAACACAGGTAAGTTATTAGCAGCATCTTTAAATGTTTCCCAATAATCCCTAGCTTTATATTGTTTCTTACCAGCTTCTACTTTATCTTGAAATGAAGTTCTGTCTGCGCCCTCTCTAGCTTGCAATGCTTGTAGTTCATTAAGTCTAATTTGTATAATAGCTTTTTCATTTGCAGGTATTCCAGGATCTGCTAATTGATTTTCAAGAGTTTGTATTTGAGTTGTCTGCGCTCTTTGTCTTCTTCTAAATTGTGCATCTCTTTTTAAAGCATCTTTTCTAAACTTATTAAAGTTATCTTCAATACTTTTAGATTTACCTTTTGCAAATCTACCACCAGGTTTTATATCACCTACATTTTTTCCTGCAGGTATTTGATCTCCTTCTACATATCTATCATGCAAATCTTTATTTTCTTCTTCATGCCACTTCTGTTCTTGTGACATTAATTTTTCTTGGTTTGGTAGCTGTCTAACATTTATATCAGTCCATTGACCTACATCATATGCAGTTCCAGGTACTGAAAATGCAGAACCTAAAGTACCACCAGCTACCAATGCATTAATTAATCGTTCATGTAATTCAACTGAATCAAATTCTTTATCACTACCAACAGTTGATGCTAAGTATTGTGCAAGCTCTTGACCTACTTCTGTTACAGATTCTGTAAAAAAACCTACACCAGCTCTAGCAGCAAAAGATCTAATAATATTACCATACTTTAATTGTTCTTTAGCAACTTTTGCAGCATCTCCTGTAAGTTCAGCTGCGGCTTTCCTAGTCATCTGTGCTATAGCAGCTCTTGCTTGTTCATCAGTTGAACCAGGATTCTTTTGTATAAAAGCTTTTACCATTTCACCACGGTATTTATTATTTAATAAGGTGCCAGTTGCATTACTCATTAACAATTTAATACCTAGTCTATCAAGAACAGTCATTGTAAGACCACCAGCTACTGCTAATGTTGCACTCTTATCTTTGTTCTCTCCTTCCATATCATTCCAAGTCATACCTGTATACATAGAAGCTGGTGCAGCCATACCACCAATAGGCGCAGTTAAAGCACCTGCAGCAGTAACACCCATATAAGGAAGTGAAACAGCTGTCATGTTACCCATGTATTCAAAGAATTCACCTAAGCCATTTATATCCCATTCATTAGTAATAATATTACCATCAGGATCTAGCACAGGTTTTAAAACACTTAGCTTTAAATCAGGTTTTGTTGAAAGATATTCTCTTTGTCTTTTAATACCTCGTTCACCTAAGTTTTCTAACCAATTAAATCCAGTTTTATAACCAAGTAATTCAGCAGCACCATATAAACTTTCAATAACTCCTTGCCATCCTACATCAAAACTTTCAGACCACGGATGAAGTGATTTGTTTTCTATATCTCTATCTGTATTTCTTTGCTGTACTCTTACTTTAGAATACTTAGCAGCTTCTTTTTTTCTAAAAGCAAAAGCAGCTAATGATTCTCCAGGTTGTCTATCAGCATTTAATCTTGAAAGTTCTTGTTCATTAAACGCAGCCTTTGCAAATTGAGTATCATACCATTGCTCAGATTTAATAGCATCATTTAATATTAAAGAAGACTTCTCATATTCATTTAAAGGATCTCTAATATTTCTAGTAGATCTTTTAACCATACCTAAACGATACTTATCTATCTCTTCATTAGTACTAAATTTACTTAGCTTATTAATATCATAACGAGAAAGTGTTTCAGTAAAGTCTCTACCTTTATCATCAACTAATCTTACAAGCTGCCTTGAACCTGTAGCATCCATCATAGGTGAGCCATCATCATTTGTAAGATACTGTACGTTATTATAACCAAACTCTTCTGCAAGCTTTTCAATTTGTTTATAAGCTTCTAATCCACCAGGCGTACCAGGTTTCATATAACCAGAATCCATAAGCCTTTGAATTTCTGGTGCACTTAATCCTTGTATTCTAAGTAAGTTACCTTCCTCATTCATTAATGTATCACCATCAATAAATGTATGCCCACCGCTTCCTGAAATGGTTTTAGGTAACTCAATTGTAGGTAAGTCTAGCTTAGGAAGCATACTAAAATCAACCATATAAACTCCTATTGAGTAGCATTAGCCGCAGCTTTTTGAAGCTCGTTTCCTATTAAAGCTTGTGCAAATAATGAGAATGGTGTGTATTCACTGTTTACTTTTTTCTTTGCAGCTTCTTCAAATTCTTTTCTAGTTTCAGAACTATTCATCCAAGCTTTAGCAGCTTGTGCCCAGAACCTATCTTCAGTACCTGCAGGAAAGAATGTAGAAATTTCTCTTTCAAGTTTCATTAATACTTTAGTATCCATAGTTCTTATTTCATCTCCTATCTTTCCTTTTATAGGTGATGGTATTAATCGCTTCTTACCGTTATCATCTATATAAGACATATCTTCTAATCTTAATTTAACTGTTGACTCTTGTAAGAAAGGTAATAAAGAATTTTGGATTTGACTATCTTCACCCTCCGCAGCTCTTTGTTTATTGTGTTCTATTAATAACTTATAAGCTTCAGCAATAGGTTCTTTAAACTTACCTGGTGGTATACCTCTTTCATGCAACCACTGAGCAACCTCAGCTGCTGCTGCTGCAGGTACAACTCCAGGTGTACTACTCATTGAACTAAAGTATTTAGTTTTCTGAGTACCTTTAGCTTTACTACCTGTAGTTACTTTATCATATTTACTTTGAAAGCCTGATAACATTTTCTCAATTAAATTAATTTCTTCAGTTGATACATCTAATACATTTTCGCTAGTCCAACCTGGTCCTAATACTAGATCTTGATTTTTACCTGATTGATCGAATGACCAGTAAGTTGTATCATCACCATTAGAATTAGCAACTTTAAATTCAAAAGCCTGTCCCTTACCTAGTGTAGGATGATAGTACGTTTGTCTTTTACCAGTAGATCTAATTGGATTACCTATTGGTATAAGATGATTTGGATTCCTAGTTCTTTTAAACTTAGCCATAGATGCTGGTGTAAACTTGGTCATATTTTCACGTGACCATTTATCCCATGCAGCATTTTTTGCATCAATTCTTTTAAGATATTGTTTAGCAACATAACCAATACTACTACCATGATCATAACCTAAAGCTCTAGACCCTAAGTACACTCCAATAGCTCTACCTATTTCACCACTATCAATCATATCACCAAACAAGAAATCAAACATCTTCCTAGCTTTACTTACTTCAGGTTCGTTCTGAGATGCATTAGTTGTAGCTGCTTGACCGTCAGCTGAAGTAAGATCATTGGTCATAGCAGCTTCAAGATTAGTATCAACTTTACCAGCAAGAGTTGCTAGCTTTGCTTTTTCTTTTTCTTCTGCTATTTCTTCTGGTGTTTGAACATTCATTTCTTTTAATTTATTAGAAGCCTCATCTTTTTCTGTTTGAGTTGCATCATCAGAAGATATAATTTTTTGTAAAGCACCTATACTAATTTGATCTTGTATTTTCTGTTTCTCACCTTTAATCATAGGTGTATAGTCTTCTCTAAATTCTTTTAAATCTTGCTGTCCTTTAATAGATTTAATTTGATCTTGAAGTTTATTAACAATACCTCTATGATACTCTAATGCTTTTGCATCAGGTTCAACATCACGATAATAAGTTAAGTACTTCATTTCCATAGCAAGTACTTTTTCTTTTTCAGCTAACTCAGAAGCTAACTTAGTATCAGTAGGAAGGTTTATATTTGAAAGTATATCACCATCCATTTCAAGCATATTAGGTTTAAAACTTTTATTTAGTGATGCTGGAATAAGTTCGTCTCCACCTATTCCTTGAGGATCCATACTCATAACTTCAGGTATTTCATATTCAGGTGAACCAGTTAATTCATCTTGAACCATCTTATCATACATACTTGTATATGCAGGTTCAGGCATTCCCATACCTATACCTTCTGGTGGTGTTCCATCATAAGCTTGCTCATTAGTAAATGATTCTTCCATAGCTTTCATAAGATTAGGATCGTCCATTCCAAATGGTTCAGGAATTTGTGCAGGTGCAAATGCATCTGCAAGACTCTTATCACCACCCATTATAGATGTCATATCATTATTTCGACCTAAGTCATCCATCGCATTAGGATTCATTAACATATTATTTGGTGTTACTTCTGGAATAAATTCGTCTCCACCTAATCCTTGAGGATCGTAAGAAGGCACAGGAGCTGGCACAGTCTGCCTTAATATATTTTGAAAAGTAGGATCTATTTTTTCCATTTCAGGCATACCACCTAGTCCCTGAGGATCATAATTAATTGGAAATCTAGGTATCATTTCACCATAATCTTGAAATCCTGGATCAGTAACAGGTGTTGGGCTACTTGTTCTATCATCATAACCTAACATTTTTTTAATAAAGTTTTCTTCGTTATCTCTAGGATCTGATGGAAAATCAATACCTGGAATTAAACCACCAATATCTAAATTAAATGCAGATTCAGGAGTTGCTTTATCATTTGGTTTTGTAAACAATTCTTTTCTTTTATTAAATCTTGCTTTAGTATCTTCAGCTCCCTTTGTAAAATAACTTGGAATAGATTTTATTGTATCAATAGTATCTGCAATACCTTCTTGAGCTGCATCCATAACTGTACGCCCAATAGACTTACTGTCAGAGTCAGGTCTGGGAATATCTTTAACAATCAAACCTCCTGGTATATTTTCTCTAAGCGGTGGATCTACTAATAACATTTCAAGTTCTTTTTGAGTTGGTTTTGTTGTAGGTAAAGATATTGGCATTACTGCAGATTTATCACCAGCTAAAACTCTAAATGGATAATTCTTTGCTTCTTCAGGTACTGTACCCATTCCTCTAAACTTAATCATTCCATCAGGTCCAATAATAGTTTTACCATAATTAGGTGACTTTAAATCAGTATCCCAATACCCATCTTTAAGTTCTCTAGTTTTTGTTGGTCCATAATTATATGCACGAAGTACATCTTCAGGTGACCAGTGCGGAAATTCTTTTTGCATACCTACTAAGTATTGATATGTTTTTTCACGCATTATTTCTTCACTTATTTCTCTAGGATCAAAACCTTTTACACCAAATCCTGGCTTACTAGCTGCATCAACAGTCCATTGATACTTACCATAAGCTTTGGCAGGTGACATACGAAGACCTGTATGATCGTATCCCGGTTGACCTGCTTTACTAGGATCTCTATGTATACCGTCTGATTCTATAAAAGCTAATTTTTCTAATAAGTCTGGAGTAATCCAAGAGGTATCTACTTTCTTTCCCTCTTTAGCATACATAGGCTCTTTCATATCTTGAACCTTTCTGCCTTCATCATTCATCTTTTTAATTAATGGTCCGTACATATCTGTTGCTTCTTTATTAACAACAAATTCACCAGGAGTAAGCCAAGCCGGTACAGTATCAGATCCTCTAGGTTCACCAGGATGGTTCTCAGCTAACCCTCCCACTGCTTCATACTGAGGTATCATAGAAGTCATAGGAGGAACTTCTAATTGTCCGTCAGTAGTAATTTCTATTGATCTCATATTCCCGTATCGATCTTTTTCAGTAGTCTTATACTTCATATTAAACTCCTAGTTCTTGTATTCGATAGTCTCTTTTCTTTCCATCTTTACAGATTTATTATTTGAAAGAGGTCCAGATAATTTAGTCATTCCGCCATGTTTTTTATATTGTGTTTCATTACCATACTTTCTTTGTAACATAGCTTCTAACTCTACTAACCTTGGATAACTAGGCTCTATTATACCTGAGTTCATATCATCATATAAACCTGACCACTCTGTAAATAAAGGATCATCCTCCAAAGCAGGTCCACCTTCTTCTTTATACCGTGGACTTAAAGGACCGACTGCTCCACCTTCATTTCTAAATATATATTTTGCTGCTAATAAACTACCTAGTATTCCTAAAGGACCTGCAGCAGCACCTAAGCCTGACATCATACTAGCACCTGCAGCCTTAGCCGCAGTAGCGCCTTTAGCTGCACCTGCCATACCTTTAGCCAGCAATCCTGTTTCACCCATACCTAAAAGTTTTCCAGCTTCACCACCAAATAAAGCAGCATCTCCAACTTTACCCATTGCGCTAGTACCTACAGTTTCAGCTACTGTTTGTATCATACCTTTTTCTGGTGGAGCCACAGGAGCAGGTCTTGGTGTATACTGTGCACGTGCCATCATTCTTTTTGCTTCTTCCTCGTCATACGGTTTAGCTAATTGTATAACCATTATTTACCTCCGCCACCAGTAGTAGTTTGAGTTTGTGTTTGAGGGGCTGCTCCTAAGTAACCAAAGTATCTTGAAGCTGCTGTAGCAGGTGCATCTATTTGAGCTTGTTTAAATGCTTGTTGTGCACTACCTACTTCACCAAGTCCCTTAGCACCTGCTTGTATATCTTGTTGTCGCTGTTGTTGAAACTGCATTGACTTATCACCAACTGCACTAGCCATCATTTTCTGAGCTCTTGCTGATCCACCATAACCACCAAGTGCTGCTTGTCCAGCTGCTGAACCTACTACATCTTGTGTAGCTCTATTCATAGCATTTGTGTAATCATATGCACCGGTCCCAGCAATAGCTTGATCAGCTAAAGTTTTTTGTGCAGCAAGTGCAGCTGTTTGACTAGGATCCATTGCTGCTACAATACTACTAGTATCTCCACTTCTAACCTTAGCCATGTCACCTTCATACTGAGATGTAACATCTTTTAAAACTGTTTCTAAATAAGGCTTGAACTCTGCATCAATACCTGATTGAGTAACTGTTTGTTGTGGCGCGCTTCTTCCTCCACCCATAATTTATTCTCCTATGATACCTCTTATTGAAGTACTTAATTTAGCATTGTATCTTTTTGCTAATAGTTTTCCGTATCTCAATGAATCACTTTCCCCTCTCACTGAGTCTGCTCTCCAGTGTTTACCACCATGCTTTTTAGTATGCTCTATCATAGCATCAAATAATTTATATACTACGTAAGCATTATTCTTATTCTCTAAATTTACAATACAATCTTTAACATCCATTATATATTTGTTATTATAATAATTAATATAAGCTTGTGCTGTTAAAAATCCCTGTATATTATCTTCAGTATAATAACCTATTGCTAAGTAATGTGGATTTGTTTTTTGATATTCAACTACATCTAAAAAGTATCTCATCCATACAGCTTCATTATATTCAAAGCCATGAAACTCACCATTGATTGTAACGTATTCTTTCATTAAACGTATTGAGTCTAATGTATCATTGTCCTCTATTAATCTTATCATTATTATTCCTTTAACATTACTGTACCATTAATTAACTCACCTGTATTATCAAAAGTATTATCTACAGGGTTATATACAGCATTTATATAAACAGTTTTATTTATATTATCTATTACTTTTTGATTCTTAGTAGGTTCAGTTACAACAGTACCATATTCTATTACTTTATTATTTTCATTTACTAATACTTTTATCATTAAGTTCGTTTAACCTCTAATACCATAACACTTGCTGAACATGCTGCTCCATTTGAACTACCTGCACCATTAAAAGTTACAGTTGAATTTTGAGAGTACCCTGTTACCTTATGAGTGGTTGCACTTACATCTGATCCTATACCAGACGAACCACCTATTACAGCACCTGCAAGACTTGTTACAGCTCCTGCAACTACAATTTTACCAGTAATATCACCACTTACTCCTGTTCCTGCTCCTCCTTGCTTAGCTTTAGCAGTACTCGTTATAATTAAATCAGTGTCAACAGAATTACTAGTATTAAAAGTTCCACCGACATTAGTTCCTAAATTAAAATTAGCTTGATAAACCCTTATAATTACACCAACATTTAATTGAGGTGCTGTAAATCCTCCTGATACTGTAACTTGACCTGCATTAATAGTACCACCATTAATAGTACCTGCATCAATAGTTCCTAGGTCAGCAGTAATAGCTGATAGTGTGGTTGCAGCAATTGCATCAGCGCTAACTGTGCCATCAACTATTACACTACCTTGTACAGTTGAGTTACCTCTAATATTAACATTATTAAAATCAGCATCACCAGTTCTTTCTATTTTCCAACCTGCTAAACTACCTGAACCAGAGTAGTTATCTGATTGTAATACAGAGCCTATAGGTATAAATCCTGTTACTGTTCCAAATGTTATTATTTGACCATTAGTAACTTCACTAGTTTCAACATGAAATGTAACTTGCCAATGCTTTTTACTAATACTATCTGCGCCACCTACTGCTACACTAATAGGTGTATATTGCCAGCCAGCCGTTAATCCTGTAAATACACCTGAATCATAATCATAACCAGTTGCTGTTGGTGCTGAAGGTTTATTACCATCTGTAGCTGCTACATTATAATATAATACACCTGTACCTACTGCACCACCATATAATAGTTTAGCATTACTCCACTTAGCTGTAACTGTTTGTCCAGCTTGCCCTTTTATTTTAGCTTCACAAAACCATACATTAACACCAGCTCTATTTAGTTTTGTTTTAGTCCAGTTACTACTTGAAGTCCATACAGCACCTGATACTTGATAAGATGTTGTACCTGGATTAGTAGGTCTTGCTGCTACTTCTCTATATTGTTTTATTATAACGTCTATTTCTTCATCTGAGTATGCTGAGAATGTTGCACCGGTAACAGGTAAAGTAGGTAACGAATCTGTGTATGCAACGTATGCAACAAAGCCATCGCCGTCTGCAAATGGTGTAAACTGTTGTACTGCACCATCTTGTGTTTTAGAATATACTGCAACTAAAGATTGAGGAGTATTTACTGATTCATTTATATTATCTATTTGATGTTGTATTCTATTAGTAGCTTCAGTAACTTGTTTTTCCCATGCAGATTG
>VMHT01201842.1_pt1 | contig 26433 bp, 41 predicted proteins | sample 4693611 | NCBI WGS metagenome assembly VMHT01 (sample SAMN12280063, study PRJNA550983) | marine metagenome | isolation source: seawater sampled from same location over 5 years 0.02-0.2 micron viral filtrate | place: USA: collected off the coast of southern California halfway between the port... ...
GATATTGATTACGATAAAAACATAGATGTAGAAACGTGGTGGGATTTAGGTATCGGTGATTCAACCGCAATATGGTTTGCACAACGAGTAGGAACTGAAGTACGATTAATTGACTACTATGAAACCTCTGGTGAGGCACTGTCTCACTATGCACAAGTGCTAGAAAATAAAGCGTACAACTATGGTAGGCACGTTGCTCCACATGATATTGTGGCAAGAGAACTTGGTACTGGTAAATCTCGTTTAGAAGTTGCATCTGAATTAGGAATACAGTTTGACGTATGTCCTAAGTTGGAAGTGCAACATGGTATAGAAGCAGTACGGAATACGTTAGACCAGTGTTGGTTTGATCGTAATCGTTGTAAGTCAGGTATTGAATGTTTGCGTCAATATCGTAAAGAATATGATGACCGTATGCAGACATTTAAGAATAAACCCCTACATGACTGGAGTTCGCATGGTGCGGATGCTTTTCGTTATGGATGTGCAATAGATCCAGGAACAGCTAGTGTGTGGACAAAAGAAATAAATATTGATACAAGGTATATAGTATAATGGCAAAAGGAAAACCCCTAACAGAATTAGAAGTAGCTGCGGTATTACAATCTGAAATACACGCCTCTCTTGGTTATATCGGTTCAGAAATAACATCACAAAGATCAAAGTCTTTAGAGTATTATTTTGGAGAACCGTTTGGTAATGAACAAGAAGGAAGATCACAAGTTGTTTCAACTGATGTATCTGACGTTATTGAATCTATTTTACCTACACTACTTAGAACATTCGCTGCAAGTGATGAAGTTGTAAAATGTGATCCTGTAAGTGCTGAAGATGAAGAAGTTGCGAAACAAGCAACTGATTATTTAAACTATGTATTTAACAAAGACAATGATGGTTTTATTACATTATACACTTTGTTTAAAGATGCCTTAATTCAAAAAAACGGTATTGCAAAAATATACTGGAACAACTCTACAAAAAGGGAACAAGAAACTTATGAACGTCTGAGTGATGATGAGTATTCTATGTTGATTGATGAAGATGGTGTAGAAGTAAAAGAACATACTGAATATAAAGACAAAGACGCAATCGAACAAAAAGATAAAATGTTAGAACAAATGCGTATGGATCCCAATATGGATCCCATGATGATTGCACAACTTGAAGATACACCTATACCAATGTTGCATGATGTTGTTATAACAAGAACTGAAACGTACGGTAAAGTAAAAATCGAAGCGATACCGCCTGAAGAGTTTTTAATTGAACGCAGAGCAAAAAGCATTAAAGATGCAAATTTTGTTGCACACAGAACAACACAAACAAGAACAGATTTAATTGAAGCAGGATTTGATGCTGACATTGTAAACTCTTTACCAACTGATACACAAGACAAATACAACGAAGAAAAGATTACACGTTTTAGAAACTTAGATTATGATTACGACAGTAATGCTGGTGAAGCTAGTACAGACGAAGTAACAGTATTTGAATGTTATTCAAAAATAGATGAAGAAGGTGATGGCATTGCTAAGTTAAGAAAAATAACAATGGCTGGTACAAGTGGCTATGTTATTTTAGATGATGAACTTTGCGATAGTGTTCCATTTATTTCTGTAACACCAATTATGGTAACACACAGATTCTTTGGTAGATCAGTTTCTGAAATGACTGAGGACTTACAACTTATTAAGTCTACAGTAATGAGACAATTGTTAGACAATATGTATCTAACAAACAATAACAGAGTTGCTGTTATGGATGGTCAAGTTAATCTTGATGATCTTTTAACAAACAGACCTGGTGGCGTTGTAAGAACTAAAGGTTCTCCTGGACAAGTTATGATGCCAATGCAAACGCAAACTATTAACAGTCAAGCATTTCCTATGTTGGAATACTTAGATACTGTTAGAGAACAAAGAACTGGTATCACAAGATATTCACAAGGCATGGATGCAGATTCACTAAACAAAACTGCAACTGGCGTTAATGTTATTTTAACTCAAGCACAAATGAGAGTAGAATTGATTGCTCGTATTTTTGCAGAGACTGGTGTTAAAGATATGTTTGAACGAATGTTTGAACTTATTGTAAAACATCAAGACAAAGAAAGAATTATTAAAATTAGAAACAACTTTATTCCATTTAGACCTATGGAATGGAGAAACCGTTGCAACATTTCTATAAGTGTTGGATTAGGTACTGGTTCAAGAGATCAACAACTTTCTATTTTAAACAACATATTACAAACTCAACTCAAAGCATTAGAACTTCAAGGTTCTGCTGCTGGCCCAATGGTTAATATGCGTAATATCTACAACACACTTTCAAAAATTGTAGAAAACGCAGGGTTAAAAAATACTGGACTGTTCTTTACAGATCCAGATGTGGGTATGCAACAAATGCCACCACCACAACCCCCTCAACCTACTGAGTTTGAGAAAGTATCACAATTACAAGTTCAAGGTGAGAACTACAGAAAACAAATTGATAGCGAAATAAAAATAAAACAATTAGAAAAAGATTATCAGGACATGATACTGAAGTTTGAAACACGCATTAAAGAACTTGAATTACAATATGGAACTAAAATTAATGAAGCTGAAATAAGAAGAGATGCTGTACTTGCAAAAGAAGATTTGATACAACAAGGCAAAATTCGTGAACAAGCACAAAAAGCTGTGCAAGGACAACTTGACCAATTTGGACAAATCATGCAAAATGTAACTAATGAATCCGAGTAATTTACAAGACGAAAGAAATCGTGGTGAAAAAGCAAAGTTGTTGCTTGAAGAACCTTTAATTAAAGAAGCGTTTAAGTTACTCAAAAAAGAATACAAACAAGCAATATTTCAAACTAAGTACAACGAAGATGATACAAGAACTGCTTTGTGGCAGGCTTATCATATAACAGATAAGATAGAAAATCATCTACATACTGTTGTAGAGACAGGTAAACTTGCCACTGTCCAACTTAATCAGCTTAAAAAGAATTCGACTTAAATCGAATACACCAACCCATAAGGGAGTGTAACATTTAACGAAAGGAGGTTGTTATGGCTGATAGCCAAGCAACTAACGTAATCGAAGCAGGAAATATTATCAAAGGTCTTATGACTAATGATACATCTGCCGATACACCTGTAGAAGAAGCAGTCGCTAATTCTACACAACAAGAAGTAACAGATGAAGCAGAAGTAGAAACTTCTAGCGAAGATACTGTTAATCCAAGTGATGTTCCTTACAAAACCTTTGATGAAGAACAATCTTTAGAAGAGGTTGTTGAGGAAGATCAAGAATTATCTGAGTCGAGTGATATACAAGAAAACTCTGAGGAGCCTGTTTACACTGTAACCGTTGATGGTACAGATTATGAGGTCACCCAAAATGAGTTAATTCAAGGGTATCAACGAAATGCAGATTACACTCGTAAAACACAGGAACTTGCTGTTGAAAAACAACAATCAAGTGAATTTGTTGAACGATCAAAAAAAGACGTTGAAACAAAGCTTGCACAGTTAACTGATTTGAATCAGGCTGCACAAACTCAACTTCAAGAAGAATACGCCAATATAGACTTTGAAAAACTTTATGACGAAGATCCTGTAGAAGCTGCTCGTCTTGAACATAAAATGCGTAAAAAGCATGACCAACTTTCACAAGTACAACAACAAACTCAACAGTTACAAGCTCAAGAGTTTCAAAAGTACATGGAAGAGCAACAGAAACAATTAAATATTAAATTACCAGAATTGTCACATCCAGAAAAAGGATCACAATTTAAAAAACAAATGAGAGATTATCTTTCTTCTGTAGGATTTAATAGTCAAGAGATTGATTCTGTATATGACCACAGATATGTGATGTTAGTAAAAGATGCAATGTCATATCGCAATCTTCAAAAAGCAAAACCACAAATCAAAAAGAAAGCGGTCAATGCTCCTAAAGTTGTGAAGAGTGGTGTATCTAAATCAAAAGGTCAACAACAAGCTGAAGCGAAACGTCAACAACTCTCAAAATTACGTAAGAGTGGACAGGTCAGAGACGCTGCAAAACTTTTTCGTAGTTTGGTTTAATCAACTTAAAAAGGAGACCTTAAATGGCACAACCAACCAACTTGTACGATACGTACGACACGACTGGTATAAGAGAGGATTTGACGGATGTAATTTATAACATTTCTCCCGAAGATACTCCTATACTTTCAGCGATTCCTAGAACCGCTGCTAAAGCTACAAAACACGAATGGCAACTAGACGCATTAGCTGCACCTGCTGCTAACTCAGTTATCGAAGGTGATGATGCGACTATAGATGCTATGAGTGCTACAACTAGAGCTAGCAACATGACACAAATTTCTGACAAAGTAATTGCTTTATCAGGAACTCAAAGTGCTGTTGACGCTGCTGGTAGAGCTGATGAAATGGCATATCAAATTGCTAAAAAATCAAAAGAACTGAAAAAAGACATGGAATTTGCTCTTATTAAAGGACAAGTTCAAGCTGTAGGTTCTGCTACTGCTGCTAGAGCATTAGGATCTATTCCTACATGGCTTGCTACTAACGGTGACGCAGGTACTAGTGGATCACTTTCTACTGGTGCTGGAGCTGACTTACCTAATTCAGGTACAGACAGAGACCTTACTGAAACAATCCTAAAAACTGTTATCCAAGAAGTTTATTCTTCTGGTGGTGATTTGGATCTATTGGTAGTTCCACCTACAGTAAAACAAGTAATCTCTGGATTTAATGCGAACACAACTCGTTTTGGTCCAGCAGAAAGCAAAGTAGAGTATGCTGCTATTGACGTTTATAGCTCAGACTTTGGAGACATTCAGGTGGTTCCAAATAGAGTTATGGCTACGACAAGTGAGAGCTTATGCTTCTTACTACAGTCTGATATGGCTGCTACTGCTTACCTAAGAGACTTCCAAGTAGGAGACCTTGCAAAAACAGGTGACTCTGAAAAGAAACAACTTTTAGTTGAGTACACTCTTGAGATGAGAAATGAAGCCGCACATGGTATCATTTTAGACATCAACCAATAATATAAACGGGGGAGGTTAATCCCTCCCCCTTTATAAAGGAAAGTATTATGTATTATAGATTAAGTGGAGTAGTTCAAAAAGTTGACTACACAGGAACTGCTGCAAATAGTTCTGCTATTTCAGCACAAGTAAGATATGTAAGATTATATGCGACAACCGATTGTTTCGTTACTATAAATAATCCAGCTGTTACAGCAACTACCGCTGCAACACCATTAGCTGCAAAAGATTATGAAATATTTAAAGTTGCACCTGGTAACATTATATCTGCTATTAGAGCATCAAGTGATGGCTCATTGTATATTTCAGAATTAACGGAGTAAGTATGACAACATCAAAAAGCCCAACTACCTTTAAAGTAAACATTAATCACACAGTAGCTGTTGCTGACTCTTCTGCGGCTAACAGTTCAGCTTTTGCAAGTGAAACTAGAGAAGTTAGAATTGTTTGCACAGTAGATGCTTATGTAGAATTTGGTTCATCACCAACCGCTGCATCAGGTAGTTTGATCGTACCTGCATACACGCCTGAGTATTTTAGAGTTGCACCTGGTACTAAAGTAGCATTTTTAAGAGTAGGATCTGTTACTGGAACTGCAAGAATTACTGAACTTACACAGTAAATGAAAAGATTTTCATTTCGAGGACAAGACCGTTATCGAGATCGTAGAACAGATGTACCTAATGATCTTTTACAACTTGAAAATAGAACATATTTATTAATGGAAGAAGGGTCAAACCTTCGATTAGAACAAGCAGTGGGTACTGTATTTAGTGGTACTCCTATTTCTAACTAATGGCTAAAAAAGCAAAATCATATTCAGCACACGTACCTGGTCCTAAGAAAAGAACTTCAATTGGACAGTCTGTTAGATCAAGACCTAAAAATAAACAGAAACGTAGAAACTTTAAACAGTATGTTGGACAGGGAAAATGATCTTTGATGAGCTTGTTAAATTATTAAAAGAGAAAGAAAAATCTTCTCAACAAAAAAGTAAGAACAAAGAAAGAAACAAAGTTTTAAGAAAGAGAGTAAAGAATGGCTGATAGTAAAATTTCAGAGTTGAGTGCATTAACTAGTCCTGCCAATGATGATGAATTTGTAGTAGTTGATACTGATGCTGGTTCAACAAAAAGAATAACATTTTCAAATTTAAATACAGCTATCTCTAGTGCAGCTTCAAGTATTGCCGCTGATAATATAACAACTGGTGATGCTGCTGTTACCATAGCAACAAGTTCTGGAAACATTACTATTGACACACAAGCAGGTGATGCTGATATTATATTTAAAGGTACAGATAACACTTCAGACATTACAGCATTAACACTAGATATGTCAGAAGCAGGAGCTGCTGCATTTAATTCTACAGTTACTGCTACAGGATTTATTATTGGTAGTGCATCTATTGATGAGACAGAATTAGAAATATTAGATGGAGCTACTCTTTCTACAACTGAATTAAATTATGTTGATGGTGTCACAGGTGCTATTCAAGATCAACTTGATGCAAAACAAGCAACACTTACATTTGGCATAGCTAATACAAATGTACCCAAATTTACATCTGGTGTAGTTGATGATGATTTTTTAAGAATAGCTGGAACAACTGTAGAGGGTCGTTCTGCATCTGAAGTTCTATCAGATATTGGTGGACAAGCATCTTTAACATTTGGTATTTCAAACACTAACGCTGTAAAAATAGATAGTAGTTCAGTAGCAGATGACGAGTATGCAAGATTTACTGCAAACGGATTAGAAAGCCGATCTACTTCAGAAGTGTTATCAGATATTGGTGGTATAACTGCTAGTTCATCAGATACACTAACAAACAAATCAATAGACTCAGATAATAATACAATTACAAATATTGTAAACGCTGATATTAAATCTAGTGCTGCTATTGTATTTAGCAAGATGGAGAACCTTACAGCATCAAGAGCATTAGTATCGGATGGTAGTGGTGATGTTTCAGCGGCAACTACAACTTCAACAGAGATTGGTTATGTTAATGGCGTAACCTCAGCAATACAAACACAGTTAAATACTAAATCACATATAAATTACAATTTAACTAAAACAGCAAACTATACGGCTGTTGCTGGTGATAAAATATTATGCGATACTTCAGGTGGTGCATTTACAATTACGCTTCCTGCCAGTCCAAGTGCTGGTGATGAAGTTCATGTACTTGACGCAACCGCATCTTTTGATTCCAACAACTTGACAGTAGGTCGTAACTCAAAGAAAATACAAGGAGCTACTGATGATTTAACCATAACAACTCAAAATACTGGTATTGGTTTAGTATTCTACAATGATACTTATGGTTGGAGAGTCTTAGTTGATGCTTATGATGTTGATGTAACGGAACTATAGTATGAATGAAGTTTATAATTCACAAAACAAAGAGTTATATGTTGATAAAGCTACTCGTAAATTAGTAGTAAAAAAAACACAAGATACAACAAATATACTTAACGATAATAAAATAGCTCGTAATCATAGAGCTGATGAACAACGTGGAGACTTTCAACGTATTGCACAAATACCATTGATTGCTTTACAAATTAAAACAAAAGAATTGTTTGGTCACTCTAATTGGCACAAGTTACATAAAGACGATCAACGGTCTTTAATAAAAAGAATGATCAACAGTAACGAGTTTCAAAATTTTAGAGTGGGAGATAAGAGGTTATAATGGCGTTAAACAGTTATACAAATTTAAAAACAGCAATAGCTAATTTCCTAGCTAGAGATGATTTAACATCTGAGATAGATGATTTTATTGACTTAACAGAAGCTGACTTTAATCGTAGATTAAGAGTTAGAAATATGGAAACAGTAAATGCTGCGTTTACTGTAGACTCAGAAACGGAGGCTTTACCTACTGGTTTTTTACAAGTTCGTAGTTTTTTTATAAGCACTGGTGGTGGTAAAAAGCCATTAGATTTTTTAACTCCACATCATCAATACGATACCGCTGGTGGTTCACGATCTGGAACACCAAGAGCCTATTCTATTGAGGGAACAAATTTTAGATTTAGTCCTGCTCCTGATACATCATACACTGCAAACCTTGTATTTTATAAAGCATTTGATAGTATTGATGGCACAACCACAACTAATCACATATTAACAAATCATCCTGATGTTTATTTATACGGTGCATTGTATTTTGCATCTACTTTTATTCGTGGAATGGATCCAACAACTATTCAACAATTTAAAGCACAATATGAATCAGCTTTACAACAAGTAGAAATGGCTGACGATAAAGACAAATATAATGGAACTCCATTAGTTCAACGATCAGGAATTAATATTAACAATTTAGATAACGTAAGATAATGCAAGTACCTTTTGGAGAATGGCTTCCTGATTTACCAGATCACGTAAACCCTGGTGCAACACAAGCATTAAATGTGTACCCCGCTGTAAACAGTTACAGACCTTGGAAATCTATTGCTACTACGAGTGGTAACGCTTTAACAGCAAGGTCACAAGGAGCTGCATCTTTTAAATCAGATACTGGTGTTGTTTCTATATTTGCTGGTGATGCTACTAAATTATACAAACTAACATCTAACTCATTTGTTGATGAAAGTGGTGGTACTACATTTGCTACACCAACTGATGGTCATTGGGATTTTATTAAGTTTGGTGAAGTTGTTATTGCCTTTAATGGTGTTGATGCACCTCAAGCATGGACATTAGATGGATCATCTGATTTTGGTGCTTTGGCAGGATCACCTCCTACGTTTAAACACGCAGCTGTTGTAGGTAATTTTGTTGTTACAGGTTTTCAACCAACCGCACAAACAACTGTAGCCTGGTCTAGCTTTAATAGTCCGACATCTTGGACAGCTGGAACAAATCAATCTGATACAGAAGTTTTACCTGAAGGCGGAGTTATCACTGGTGTTACTGGTGGACAGTATGGATTAATATTTCAAGAATCTCGTATTACTAGAATGGATTACAGAGGTGGTAATGTTATTTTTTCATTTAGACGTATTGAAGATAACAGAGGTGCTGTTCAAGGTAAAAATGTAATTAAAGTTGGAAACTTAGTATATTTTTTATCTGAAGATGGATTTTATGTTACAGATGGTAATACATCCAGACCAATAGGAAACGGAAAAGTAGATCGTTTCTTTTTTGATGATTTAAAATTTGATAAAAGAGAAAGAGTTAAAGCAACTGCTGACAGAGAAAACAAGTTGATATGTTGGTCTTATCCATCTAAAACAGGAACAAGCTCTAGCACTCAGAATGATAAAATACTTGTATATCATTATGAATCCCAAAGATGGTCATTAATAGTTATAGACCATGAATACATGATAGATTATCAAACTCCTGGATTTACATTAGAAGAATTAGATGATTATCCAACATCAGGTGCAAATGATTTAGATGCGATTACCATTTCATTAGATAGTGCATTTTTTTCAGGTGGACTAAGATCATTTGGCGTATTTGGAACAGATCATAAATTAGGAGTGTTTCAAGGCAACTCATTAAAAGCTGAAATAGGTACAGGTGAAACAGAAGTATTTCCAAACAATCGTTCACTTATTACTCATGTAAGACCAATAATAGATACTGATGACGCTACAGGATCATTAAGTTTTAAAAATAAAGTTGCTGATACTGCATCAACAACAACAGAAAATGCTATGCACTCTACAGGAACAATACCGTTTCATAAGTCTGCACGATATTTTAAATTTAACATACAAGTTCCAGCAAACAAAGATTGGAATGATGCACAAGGACTTGATGTAGAAGCAATTAAAGAAGGTTATAGATGACATTTTTAGATCAACTAAAACAATCAGCAGGATTACTTAGTCAACAAGTTCGTTCAATAGATCCTTTTGGTACTTACAAAGCTGGAGCTATTGGCAGCCCTGCACCAATACAAGGTGTGCCACAAAACTATTTTGATCCTAGAACTGGTCAATTTATGATGCCAGAAATATCTCAAACTACTTCAACAAGTAGTAATGCTTATAGACCTGGAACAAACAATCCTTTTTTAGATCAATCTGCTGAAGGGTTGCTTGGTCAAGCTATATCTTCAGCTCAAGGATTAGGAATACTTGGTCGTGGTGGAGATCGTGGTGGTCGTGATGGACAAGTAGGAACAGGTAGAAACTTTGGACAAGTTGCATCTGATCTTGCAAATCCAGCCAATCCACTAGCAGTAGGTGCTATTAGTGCATTAACAGGATTACCTATTGGTTTGATGAGTGTTGCAAATAATGCAATATCTAAAGGTTATTTAAGTAGTTTAGGTGTTGAAGGTGATGTTGCAGTTGGTCAATTATCAGATGCTTACAATGATGCACTGGCTTCAGGATTATCTCCTAAAGATGCTTTAACTAAAGCTACATTAACTGCTGGTGTTCCATTAAATATGAAAGCTTTTGAATTAGCAAATATACCAGAATTATCTATTGATAATATGATGGCTGCTTTAGATCCTAATGCAAGCAGATCAGTGAAAGCACAAGCAGCAGCTGATAGAGCAAGGATGGCAGGACAAGGTGTTAAAGATGGATTCTCAGCACCAAGCAAACAAGGTCAAAGTCCTAGAGGTAGTACAGTTGGAGCTTCACCTGGAAGTTTTGGAGCAGCTAATGCAGCAGCTAGAGCAGCAGGTTTTGCAGGAGCTGTAAGTAATACTAATCCAAACACGGGAATAAAATCTGCTGTAACATCTACAAAAACTGGTAAACCAGTAGGATATGGTAGAGGTAAAGGTACAGGAGGTGGAGCTACAGGACCTGGTGGAAACACAAGTGGACCTCCAGGTAGAGAAGGTCCTGGTAGATAATGGCTAATAAACAAAACCTAGAATATATTTATCAATATGTAGATAGTCCACAAGACTTTCAAAGAATAGTAGAAGATATTACTAATCAATTAATTCGTTATCATAATGATGAAAACCAAGAGGTAATAGCATGGTTTCTTGCATAACTTGTAAACATCCTTGTCATTGTCAAAAAAGATGTGAATTATGTGAATGTGAAATTTGTGAACATCCAAATGCTTTAGATGAATTTTGGAAACGTCTTGAAGAAAATGCAGGTATTATTATGAACTTAACAAAACATAAAGATTAATGGCTCATACATATAAAAATAGTAAAGTAGATTTAACAACTACTGACAATACAGTTTTATATACTGTACCTACTGCAACAACTACAATTATAAAAAGTATTTTAGTTTCAAATGATGATGCTAGTAATGCTTGTGAAATAACTGTTACTTTATTAAATACAGGTAATGATGTATTTAGTTTATTTAAACAAAAAGATATTGCTGCTAAAACAACTACAGAATTATTAACAAATTCACTTGTAATGAATACAGATGAAGAATTAAAAGTACAAGCAGAAAATGCAAATGATCTTCATGTAGTTTGTAGTTATCTTGAGGTTACATGATTGGTGTAGTACAAATACCCAAAGAAAACATAGATAAAATATGGCCATTAGTAGATGATGCTATAACTAAAGCATTGGCTTATTCTGGAAATCATTTTAACACATCTGATGTTTTTAATGCTTGTTTATCTGGGAATAATCAGCTGTGGGTAGCTTGGGATGAAGAGTCAAAAGAAAAACTAAAAGGCACAATGATTACAAGAATTATTGAAAGACCTAATACTAAAGTAGCAAATATATTTATTTGTACTGGAAAACAAAGAAAACTTTGGCAAGACCGATTGCACGAAGTTGAAAAATGGGCTAAAAGTAATAAGTGTACGCACTTTGAAACTTATGCCAGACCAGGATGGTCAAAAATATTAAACAAACAAGGGTTTAAAACTACCCATTATTTACTAGAAAAGAAATTGGAGGAATAAGTATGTCAAGTGGCGGAGGAAGTCAGACAACTGTACAACAACAAGAGCCTTATAAGCCAGCAGAACCTTACTTAAAGGACATCTTAGCTGAAGCAGGTCAATTGTATCGTAGTGGAACTGGAAGAGATTATTTTCCAGGTAGTACAGTCGTACCGTTTGCACAACAAACTCAACAAGCTTTAAACTTACAACAAGCAGCAGCATTGGAACAAGCTGCACCATCTGCATTACAAGGTCAAGCAGCGAATGTATTTAGTGCATACGCAGGTCAACCAGTATCATCTTATGCAGCCTTAACTCCACAATCTGATTATTTATCTGATGTTAGACAAGGTATTACATCTGACGTTATGGGTAACATTGCTACACAATTTGGTGGCATGGGTAGAACAGGAACTAGTCCTATGGCTCAACAAGCAGCAGCTAGAGGTATTACTCAAGCTTACGCACCATTAGCAATGCAACAAGCATCTCAAGAAAGAGGTCGTGAACAACAAGCATTAGAGTCTGCTTATGGTAGACAATTAACAGCAGCAGGGCAGTTACCTGGTATGCAACAAGCTATGGATGTTCGTAGAATGGGTGGAGTACAACAACTAGGACAAGTTGGATCTGCTTACGAAGATTTGGCACGAAGACAATTGCAAGATCAAATTGCAAGGTTTCAATATGGTCAAGACGCACCAATGAGACAATTACAACAATATGCTGGATTAGTTAGTCCAATAGCTGCTGGTTTACCAACTGCTGTGTCAACAGGTCCAGGTCAACAATCTGGTGGACTTGGTGGTGCCTTTGGTGGAGCTGTAGCAGGTTCTGCTCTTACTGGAATGCTTGGCCCAGCTGCACCATTTATCGGAGCTGGTTTAGGCGGTATGGGATTTTTATAGGAGATATTTATGGCTAATCAATTTACAAACCCATTTACAAACCCTAGTGGATTTTTTTCAACACAACCTGGTGGTTTTTTTGCTGAACCACAAGGTGGTAACACACTTACAGGATTATTAGGTGATCCAAGAGTTAATATAGGTCTTGCTATTGCACAAGGACAACCAATTGGTCAAGCAATTATGGGAGGTGCCTTACAAGCACAACAAATTAGACAAGCATTAACACCTGAAGAAGAAAAACCATCTGAAAGAGAATTGAGAATAGAAGATATTATGACTACTTTTGGCATAAATAGAGCAGAAGCCTTAAAATATGACAAAGGTTTAATAAAACTTGGTGAAGAAAAAGGCTCACCTGTATTAATTGATACAGTATCAGGAACTAAAACGCCTGTTGGTCAAACTATTTCACAAAAACTTAATGAAAGTTCTGCAATTTCAACAGAAGGCGAAAATTTAATAGCAAATCAAATACCTAATTTTATGGTTACTGCTCCTACTGCTGTAGAAAAAGCATATAGCGATTCTACTAGAGATGACGCTATACTGTTAGCTGGTGCTACTGATACAGGCATTGAGGCTGCTAATCAAATTTCACAAATTCTACAAGCAAAACCAAATTTAGCTGGTGTTTTAGGAACACTTGCTAGAAGTGGAAAAAGCTTGTTTGGAACAATAAGTGATTTGCAATCTATAAAAGGAGTTCCAGATGTTTTTAGTGAACAGGCTTTGTCACAATTTGATGATCCTGATATTAGTCGAATAGCCATTTTAGAAGAAAGAGTTGTTAATGCTATGGCTGATACAGCTGCAAAAAAAGGTGGAAGAACACCAACAACAGCTTTGAGGGAAGAACAAAGACAAAAACTAAATCTAACAGGTTTTACTGATTCTGCATCTGTAATCACAAGATTACAAGAGGTTGCAAAAGAATTAAACAAAGACAGTATGCAATTACAAACTGTTAAAGGTGGTTTTAATACGGAACTTTTTGGAGACAGAGTGAAAGATTATAGTCTTGATCCTGCGTACAATATATTATTTGAACCTACTAGAATACGTCTTAATGCTTCTGATTACACAAATTAAGGTTTTATTATGAACATATTTGAATTTGAACAAGATAATGGACAAATTATAGAATTTGTAGCTGATACCAAAGAACAAGCAATTAAAGCGTTTCAAAATTATAACAAACAAAATTTACCAACTGTCACCACTGAAAAAGAAAAAGTATTAAATGAGTTTGCAAAAGAAGAAGTGGCAAATCAATCTATAGGACAAGCAGTAAAAGAATCTTTTTATAATAGACCTACTTTTCAAGCAATTGGTGGAGCAGCAGGAATTATACCTTCTGCCATGGCAGGAGCAACTGTTGGTGCGGTTGGTGGACCTGTTGGATCTTTACTTGGAGGTGTTACTGGAGGAATTTTAGGTGGTTTAGCTGGTGGTCAAGTTTATGATATTACACAAAGCATAGCAACTGGTGAAACACAAAAACCATCAGAGCAATACAAACAATTAGGTAAAGACCTAAAATCAGAAGTTGCGTATAATTTAGCAGGTGCTTCTATACCTGGCGTAGCTGGTGCATTACGTAGAGGTTTAGGTGGAGCCACTGAATCTGCAAAACAAATATATGAAGCGGGCGTTAGGACTAATGTGCCTCAATCTTTGGTAACTGCAAGTGAATCCAAATTAGTTTCAGCTTACAATAGAGTTCTAGGTGTGTTTCCTTTGACTGGTGGACCAATAAGAACAGAGGCAGCAAAAAGAACATCATCAATCAATGCTTTGGCTAACGATACTTTAAACGCTTTTGGACCCAACGCTAGTTTAACTGATTTAGGCGTTGATATGACTAACGCAGCTAAAAATAGTTATTCTAAATTTCGTCTTACTTCAAGTTCATTGTATGATGATTTTATAGAAAGCACAAAACAACTAGATGATCCTAAAATTTTTCAACTTAACAATGCTAAAGAAGCTGTAGAACTTATAGAAGCAGGGATTAAAAGTCCTATTGATAGTCCTAGATCAGATTCTGTATTAGATTTTTTAAAAAAGATAAAAGAAATACCTGGTAAAATAGATCCACAAGAATATAGAGCATTACAAGCTGATATTAACTACTTAATGCGTAAAAGTGCAAAAGAAGGTTTAGATACTAAAAGATTACGTGATGTAAAAAAAGCATTAGAAAAAGACTTTAGTATGCCAGTAATTGGTGAAAATATTTTGTCAGTTTCTCCTAGCGGTGCAATTACAAATGAATCTATAGATGCAGTATTACAATCACATAAAATAGCAAATGAATTTTATGCTGAAGGCATGACTAAATTTTCTAGTCCAATTGCTAAAAAATTTCAAAGTGTTGACAAGAATATTTTTGGACCAGGTGCAGAGATAGCAGGAACTATTAATCCAGATGAGCTTGCAAAAAAAGTTTTAAAAATAGGTTCACCGCAAAGTTTGGCTCAATTAAGAGGCTTAGTTGGTGATAAAGTGTACAATAAAAGTGTGGCAAGCATTATGGATGATGCTTTTGCAAAAGCACAATCTACCAAAAGCACAGATGTTGACTTAAACTTTGATGTAAATACATTAAAAAAAGAATTAGGATTTATTGGTAAGAAAAAAGAAAACCTTGAAGGTTTAAAAGAATTGCTAGAAGGAACAGATATTAGTTATCAACAATTTTCAGATTTTTTAACTGTTGCTCAAGCACATACAGATACTTTTGTACCAAACCTCTCGCAGTTCTTAGCGAGAAGAGTTGGATTAGGTGGTGCAAGATCCTTGTCTGCTGTCGCAGGTGCTGGTGCAGGTGCTGCTGGAATTATGACAGCTCCATTTACAACTTTAGGAATATTATATACTTCAAGAATGGGGTCAAAATTAATTGCAAATCCAAAAAATTTAGAATTAGCAAATACATTGTTAGATTTTAGAAGTCCAAGAATGTTAAAATGGCAAGGTGCTATGAGAGGTATAACTCAATTAATGAGTGAAAAAGATATAACAAGTGAAGAAAAAGATGCTTTATCTTTATATAAAGAAGAAATAAAAAAATTAAAACCAACAAGGAGAAATCCTTGAACATAATTAACTAGGAGGAAAATACTATGGCTGGAACAGGCGTAGGTAAATTTAGTTCAACTGCTGGTAACAATACTGGCAACATGACTGTAAACTTTGCAGAGAATATGGCACCAAGTAATGTCAATAATGCTGCAAGAGAATTGATGGGTCATATCTATGATATGTACAAACAAATTGGTGATGGTTACTTTGAGTTTGGTGACGGAGACGCTACATATACTGTAGCTAGATCTGACGCTGATACTATAACTATAACTTCATCATCTGATATTTCATCAGTATACTTTCCAGGTAGAAAGATAAGAATTACTGATGGTGGTGCTAATGTTGTCGAAGGCACAATAGCATCTTCTTCACACTCATCTACTACACAGACTGTAAACCTTACAGGTATCTCGTTGGCTTCTGGTACTCCTACAAAAGTTGAACTTGGTATAGATACAGCTGCGTTTGGTGGAAGAATAATCCTTGATGATGATGGTGATACTTACATTGAAGCTCCTACTGATGATACTATTGATATCTATGTAGCAGGTGCTAAAGACTTTGTAATCACAGCCAATACATTTACTGCTGAATCAGGTAGTACGATTGCTGCACAAGCTCTAACAGCTACTACAGGTGCATTTACTGATAATGTTACAATCACAACTGCTGATAACACAGACACCCTTACATTAACATCAACAGATGCTGACGAAAATTCAGGACCAAATTTAAGATTATATAGAAACTCAGCTAATCCAGCAGTTGGAGATAATTTAGGTCAAATAGATTTTGAAGGTCGTAACGATAACTCTCAAGATGTTGTTTACGCAAGCATGATGGCTCGAGCCAGAGATGAAACAGATGGCACTGAGGATGGTGGTTTTCAAATAGACGTAATGCAAGATGGAACTCTTAGAAGTTTAATGAAATATTATTCTGATGGTGCAGCTCAAGAACTGTCTTTCAATGACGATTCAATAGATGTAGACTTCCGAGTAGAGTCTAATGATAATCCTAATATGCTTAAAGTTGATGGTGGCAATAACCGACTTGGTATTGGAGTTTCAAGCGGTAACCCTTCTTATTCTTTTCACCACGCTGCTACAAACAATGATCTTATAGCCCTTCACCACAATGAAGCAACAAGTGGTAATGTGTTTGGTATGCAGATTGACTTTAGTTCTACTGTAAATGATGCCACAAGTTTTTTTATCAGATGCATGGGTAATGACAGAGGCACTTCTAGATTTAAAGTTGAATCTAATGGCAATGTAGAAAGTGCTACAAATAGTTATGGTTCTACTTCTGATGAAAGAATTAAACAAAATATAACTGATGCTAATTCACAGTGGGATGATATTAAAAATTTAAAAGTTAGAAATTTTAAATTTAAAGATGATGTTAGAACTGAGGATGCAGGAGGTCAAGCAGCTAATACTTATATAGGTTTAGTAGCACAGGAAGTTGAGTCAGTTAGTCCTGGTTTAGTAAAACTAGGACTGCCTAGCCCTTCTGATATTATTTCAAATTCAGCATTTGGAACGCTTTATGAAGATGGAGATACCATTCCTGATGGTAAAAGAATAGGAGAAGTTAAAGAAGTTAAAGAACAAGTTAAATCTGTTTCTTATTCTGTTCTCTATATGAAAGCCATCAAAGCATTACAAGAAGCTATGATTAAGATAGAAGATTTAGAGTCAAGAGTAACAACACTAGAGGGATAAATTATGTTTACACTAGACAACAAAGAATATGACGAAACTAAATTATCTGATAAAGGTAAAGCACTCTATCAAAAACTTATGAAAATAGGTGCTGATAAATTTGATCTAGATATTCTTGCAAACCATTATACAGCTCTTCTACAAGCAGAGTTACCAAAAGAAGAAGAAGAAAATGGAACAGGACAATAGAGAAGCAATTATCCGTATAGAGGGTAAACTAGAACTTATGGATAATAAGTTAAATACTCTGAAAGACAATCATCTTTACCATGTGGAAAAAGATATGCGTCAACTCAAAAACCTTGTATGGTTTATTGGTACTACTGTTTTCTTACAAATGTGTTACTTGATTATTAGAACCCTTATGTAGTATTGCACGTATTGTGTAAATCATATAAAAATCAAGTATGTTTAACAACTCAGTCATACTTGTTATTTCAGATACTCATTGTCCTTATCATCATCCTGATTTACTATCTTTTTTAAAAACAATTAAGAAAAAATACAAACCAGATCGTGTTATACATATTGGGGATGAAGTAGACTCACACGCAATATCATTCCATGACTCGGACCCTGACTTATATAGTGCAGGTGATGAACATCAAGCATCTTTGCCAACTATCCACGCTATGGAAAAACTATTTCCTAAGATGGATCTTATGGATTCTAACCATGGTAGTTTAGTCTATCGTAGACAGAAAGCTAGTGGTCTACCAAGAGCTGCTATGAAGTCTTACAATGACTTTTTAGAAGTTGGACCTGGTTGGAAATGGCATGATGATCTTTTAATTACTATGTCTAATGGACAGCAAGTTTATTTTTGTCATGGTAAAGCTGCCAATGTATTAAAAGTGGCACAACAATATGGTTGCCCTACAGTTCAAGGCCATTATCACAGCTCTTATTCTATACAATACTGGGGTAACCCTAATAGCCTTAACTGGGGTATGCAGGTCGGCTGCCTTATAGATTCAAAATCATTGGCCTTTGAGTATTGCAAAACACAAAAGTCCAGACCAATTATAGGTTGTGGAATAATTATAGATGGATTGCCAAAATTACTACCTATGGTCTTGTCAAAAGGCGGTAGATGGAATAAGGTGTGTCCATGAAAACTTTAGATAGACAAGTAAAAGGTGACCATTATAAAAAGTTTATTATACAACCTGCTGAGTTTATCAATATCAACAATCTTCTTTATGCAGAGGGCAATGTTGTGAAGTACGTTTGTCGGCACAAAATGAAGGGCAAAAAGGAAGATATAGAAAAAGCTATACACTACCTCGAAATGATTATAGAAAGAGATTATGAATAACGTGGCACGAATGGAAGTACCAAATAGGATGCGGTCCATCAATGTGCGTCTAGTAATAGACAATCAGCCTATTGTTTCAACTATTGATTATATTGTAAACACAGAGGGTGTTATTCCTGTGGCTATATGGGTAAAAACAAAAAAATCAGAATCTACATTGGATAGAGAGTTACGAAGTTCTGGCAAAGCTGTATCATTATTATTACAATATGGATGTTCTTTAAAAGAAATATCTGAAACATTTACAAGAGATAGCATTATTGGCTCCGCTGTGTGGTATATAAACAAGAATTTAGAAGATATTATTGCAGGCAATCAGCCTGATAAACTACCAAATTTATCAACTCAGCCTACTGGTTACACAATAAAATGAACAAAGTTAAAGAAAGAATTAAGGCCCATGAAGGCTATCGTTTAGAACCCTACCATTGCACTGAAAATTTTTTAACTGGTGGATGGGGTCATAAGATCCTAGATGGCGAAGAAGTGCCTACAACACAAGAAGGATGGTCGGACTTATTTGACAAAGATTTTGAGAAGGCTTTAAACGGTGCAAACAGCCTTATAGAAGAACATTTAGAGAACACTGCATGGGTAGACCTAGAAGATCATAAAAAGAACGTCATACAGGGCATTTTGATCGAAATGTGCTTTCAATTAGGTCAAGCTGGTGTGGGTAAATTTAAAAAGATGTTTCAAGCTTTGGCTGATTGTGATTTTAAAGAGGCAGCAGCACAGATGAGAGACTCAAGATGGAGACAACAAACTCCAGAACGGTGTTTAGAGTTAAGCACTATCATACAAACTATTTAAGGACATATTATGTGGTTATCACTTTTACCTACAGTCTTAAAGACTGGAGCATCTATATTTGCAAATAGACAGAAAGCAAAAGTCTTAATGTCTGATGCTGAACTTTTACACGCACAACGCATGGCCAACGGAGAAGTTGAGTATCAAGCACAAGTTAGACAATCAAATGACAAAGGATGGAAAGACGAGTTTGTTTTAATTTTGGTATCAGCACCTGTACTTCTTTTAATATGGAGTGTGTTTAGTGATGATCCAAACATACAAGAAAAAATAGATATATTTTTTGATAAGTTTTCAAATTTGCCTTTTTGGTACCAGGCTTTATTTATTGGTATCGTGAGTTCGATATACGGACTCAAGGGAGCAGAGATATTTAAAGGTAAGAAATGATCTGGGTTATAACAGCCATGCTATGGTACCATGACGTTGAGAAAACACAAATGAGTGATTATGTTTTGAAGTCATTTGATACTAAATCTGAATGTTTAAATTATATTTGGGACAATAAGGTAGATATGATTGATCTTTTATATGAAGCACATAAAGAAAAAAACGATAAGAAATTAAGAACATTTGCTTTTTATTGTGAAAATAGATTTGTAGAGTTAGATGAAGTATGAAGTTATCGGACAGCACATCCATCTCTCTCCCTGCTCGTAACCTTTTAGCAATTTTGGCAGCGGTTGCGATTGGCACCATGTCATATTTCTCAGTGATTGAACGCTTAAATAAAATTGAGACTACGTTGCAGTTAATGGAGAAAGACCTAGAAGCTGCTAATACCTTTATTGATTCTGTCCCCAAGGGCGGTATGGTCAGCCCACAAGTTCAAGAGCTTTACATGCTTGTGGAATATCTTGGTGAGAATGTAGACAAGTTAAAAGAACAAATGGAAGCAGAGATACCAATGATACTGAAGAACGACATGGTCATACAATTTCATGAAGAGAGATTGATAGACCTTGAGGAGAGAAAGAATGGAAACCATTAAAGTTGTATTTGCAATACTAATGATACAAAACGGTGCTACAGTAGAAATGGTTCCTACGGAAGGTCTTTCAGATTGTTTAAAACAAAAACGTCTTATCACTAGAAATATTGGAGAAGATCAAGAGGGTATTTATATGCAGTGTAAAGAAGTAAAAGCAGAAGTATATGAAGATATGGGTAGGTTAAAAATTAAAAAGATATATGAATAAAAAATGAAGTATGAAAAAATTAATATTGATTTTACTTTTATGCAGTACGTTTGCATACGGTGATAATGATGTTACAAATACAGGAGCAACAACTAACGATCAAGTAAACAGTTCTGGCAGTAACACTGCTATAACTGGAGGATATTCAAGCTCCTCAAGTACAACGTACCAATCTGGTTCATCTAGTAATACAAACAGCAATTCAACTACCAATAATAATTCTTACACTGGAGATCAAAGGGTTGTACCTAGTGCATCAGCACCAGCAATAAGTTCTATGTCACAAGATTTGTGTACTACTGGTGTTTCTGGAGGCATACAAAAGTTTGGTTTAGGTGCAAGTGTTGGGATTACTAAACGTGATATGAACTGTGAAAGAATGAAACTATCTAAACTTTTATATGATTTTAACATGAAAGTAGCTGCGGTATCTATACTTTGCCAAGACGCTAGAGTGTTTCAAGCTATGGAACACGCAGGCACACCTTGTCCATTCCAAGGAAAAATAGGTGATGCTGCTAGAGATGAATGGAAAAAATACGACAAACAAAGACCAGATTATGAAGAGTATGTGGCTGCATTACGTTATATGGAAAGAGTTGATGACGAAATAGTAGATAATTTAGAAGCAGGGGAAACTAATGAAAAAATTATTACTGATAGCAACGGTAATCCTATTAATCTCAACAACAACTAGATCAGACAATGTTGTTTTAGAAGATACTCCCAATCCAGGAGATACTACTACCATTACAACAATTACCAGTGGTAATCCTGTAACAACTGGAAACTTGCTTTCAGAACAATGGAATGATGGCAGTTGGGAAGGAACTATGTTTCCTGACAGTAGTGACATTAACGAAAATATCTATTTAACTGGTAAAGATGGAAAGTATGCTGAGTCTACAATAAACTCGCAAGGCTTATTAACTGAAGAAGAAATACAAGCTGGTGTTACATCAACATTAACAGCAAAAGTTAGATGGTGGAATCATTGGGAATCCACAGTCACCATGACTCAAACTGCAACAAGTGAATTAGACACCACAACACAAACTATTATTTTAGAAGATACAACTAATCATAACAATCAATTTAATTCACACACAAATACTTTAATTATTGCACCTAATCCAAACAATGGTCATGGCACTTTATCTGCAAGATTTAGTTTTGACATAGATGATGCAGCAGGTAATTGGAACAATGGCCACAGTGGAGCTGATGTTATTGAGCCAAATCTACAGCTAAACTACAACGCATTGTCATCTACAACTGTTACAACTATAGAGTTTTGTTGGGAAAAAAATCCACCCACTTGTCCAGGACAAGATGAAATAGCTGATGTAATAGATATTATTGAAGAGTTAGAAGATTTAGATTGGGAAGAAAATATTTATGAGACCGACACGATTACAGGCTACAATCTTAGTGATATGCCTATTAATAATTTCTTTATGGGAAACGACATTGAATACGGTTGGGAATATGAAGAAGAAACTTTTGAGGCAAAAGAAGAATATTTAGAACTTGACGATTTTTTTTTTGAAGAGAATTACGTTGACTATAACGATTACGAGGAGCCTGAACTGGCATACATTCCTGAAACAACTTTGGAAATGGAGCTAGATTGGAATGATTCTAATGTAGATATATTTAACGATTTGCCCTCTATTGAAGAAGTCTATGAGGAAGTACCTGAAGAAATGTTCGTAGAAGAATTTACAGATGAAATGCAAGAGGACTTTATTGAAGAAATAGAAATAGCTGAAGAAATAACAATGGAAGAAGCACAGCCTGAAAGTGAACCCGTTGAAGAGATTGCAATGATGGAAGAAGAAATTATTGAGGAAACACCAAATGAAATTGAAGAACAATCCAGTAGCAAAGACATTGTTACAGACGAACCAGAACAGGCAACAGAAGTTACCGAACAAGAAGAATCAATCGAGGAACCAGTTGAAGTCGCAGCTACTGAAGGAAGCACATCTGAAGAACCAACTGATACTAAAGAAAATGTGGAAGTTGATTTAGATTTTAAGGTTGCTAAAATTGAACAGGCAATACAAGGTAAAATTAAAGATGTAGCTCAACAAGTAAACGCAACATTAACCGTTGTTAATGAATTGGTAAGTCGTGAAATAGCTGCACAAGAGCCTGATATGTCATCTTACTTTAATGCTAATCAAGCATTGTTTGACACTAAACAATTACCATCAGGTAATGCAGATTTTTTTATACAAAATAGTTTAGATGAGTACAACAAACCAATATATTTAGCACAAGCAGATATTGGTGGCACTGATCCAGTTGTACAACATCAAATTAAAGTAAACAAAGCTAGATCTGAAACAGATCAAGCATACAGAAAATTAAAGGAGTTATTAAATGCAAGGAATGGTATCTAAACTACAGACAGTTGGAATGTTAATCGCATTAGTATCTGCCATTGGTGGTGGGTTCTATACCTGGGGTACTTTCAACCAAAGACTAGACGCAATCGAGGGTAAAGATTTTGTAGTCAATCAAGAAGTAGATTTGACTGAAGTTTATAAATCAATAGAAGAATTAAAAGCTGATATTAAAATAAACGGAGCAGCGATTGAATATTTAGATGCTAAACTCAACGAACTTAAAGCAGAACAAGACAATCCTTTACTTAATTAGTTTTTCATAAATCGTTTCAACATATCTACAGGGTCAATACCATCATCTTCAAGGATGTTTTTATAAATACGGTAGACATAATCATATTCTAAACCTGCCAAAGAACAAACGAATTGATATTGTTCGTCTTGTTGTTCAAACCACAAACGTGCAATGATACACTCATAAAATGCTTTCAACTTAACTTGTGATAACGCATATCCATCACTGTCAGTTACTCTAAATTTAGGGCCAACTTTTTTTTCTGGTGCGTCAAATATTTTTACGTAATTAAAATCTACTCTTGCATCATGGAAAGCCTGCATTAATACAGACACCCATAATAAACTTTCAGGGCTTAAATCATTCTTATCAATTAAATGTTCCTGATTTGTTTTCACACATAGAACATACCATATCTAGATGCTTTGTCTACGATTAGCACTAATAGTCTGCCATAACTGACATATTAGCTTGTTATGATCCATTTTATATTCAAACTTTAAATATGTTTCTTCTGCTAAACGTAAATTATCTAAATGTGTTTTATATTCTTCATTGGCTAGTGCCTCTGTTTCTCTTGCAGATACAGACATATTGCCACTTAGCTTAGACATCAACTCAGCCTTTACAGTTTTACTAAAACGATCAAGATCATGGTAAGCTGCTTTTGCAACAGCCATTTTATCTTCGTTCGTAATCATCCAGTCAAGAGCTTCTTGTACTTGTTGTTCTGTTATCATAAATCCTCTATATATCCATCACCAATTAAATATCGTTTACCACAACGATATACTGGTTCGTGTTTGTTACCAATTAATTCTCTGAAATACTCAACCCAGTTATTACCAGTTCTTTTCTCCATCATCAGTCCAATGTATTCTGCTTCACGTTTGTTTAGCAATACCTTTTCTAACTCTGGTTCCTCTCTCGGTATGGGTGTTATTTTGTCAATGTAAGTGTCGTGAAATGTTTCCAATTCACCAAAGGGTATTCTATACAGTTTGACCCTTGGATCTTTTTTCAATGGTTCTAATGGGTACTTCTTCGCAAAGTCTAACGTGCAATACTTAAATGAATCCCATAATTTTGATCCATTCTTTTTTCGGTAATCACAATAGACATGAAGCACATCTACACCTTTAAATAGGTAATCCCCCAGTCCGACAACCCAATTACCGTTTTGCCACTGAGGGAATTTTAAATGAAAGTCTCTACTCTTCATTCTTTTCTTGTGTTTTCTCTAATCGTTCAGATAAATCTTTTAACCTATCTGTTTGAGCTAACATTTCTAAAAGCTCAATCTCGAGTTCTTCTCTTGTTTTAGAACGGGACATCATCATCTCCTTTGTTTTTGTTTCTATAATCAATTAAAGCATCACTACAATATGCACCGACTTGTTCTGATGTTTTGCCAGATGTAATACCTCTAGTCCAAATACCTACAACTAGCATACCTTCTTCTCTACTTAGTCCTTTTTCATCAGGTACTCTTGTATAATCTTGAACACCATTTTGCTTTGCTGATACTGTTGGTTTTGGTTGTTCAGCCTGTTCATCACCCATACGAGTGATTGTTGCATTTTTTATATAAGGTTGCCCTTCATTCTTACCAGATTTATGTATAGCTGTTTCACCCTTTACATCAACAAGCACAATTGCATTTGGATCAGATAATTGATTATTAAAACTAGTTAAATCTTGGTTAGAATATGCTCTGTGATCTTTATTATCAGAGTCATTAATTATAGCATACCAATTTGGTTTACCATCTTTGGAATAATCCATGACTTTTTTAAGATTACCCATTACTACGTAGTTAGACATTATTCTTCTCCTTTAGTTTTATTAGTTCTTCGCTAGGATCATATTTCTTTAATAGTTTCCAGTAAGTCAACAAACTATTAAACATGGCAAGATGCCTTGTATGAGTGTCAGGATCCCAAACATGACTGACAATCAATTCTGTATTTAAACGATCAATAAAAATTGAAACTCTTTTAGGGTTTACTATCCCCATACCCTGTGCATAAGATGATAGTTGCATACCATGTTCATCATAAACAAGTCTTGCACCATCTTTGCCTTCAAGGTTATCTTTTGTTTTAAAATCAACAAAGATACCATTGTTGGAATACAAATCTATTTTACCACCATAACCAGATGTATGACAGAAAGAACCTTCAGCAACCCATTCTTCATTGGGAAACATGTCATCTAATATTTTTCGTACCGCAAGATATGATTTTGTATCTTGACCCTTAAAACCTCTTTCAATTTCTGCGTGGATTATTGTACCTATTTCGGCAGCTTTCATGCCTTGTTCTTTTGAGTCTAATTTAACTCTGTTGAGAAAGTCATAATCACTTTCACCTTCTAATCTTTGAAGTGTTAGAGCTGCACTGATACCTTGATCTATCATCCAATTGACTAATCCAGGCTTTGCAGCTATTCCCAAAATACCAGTAACAGAAGGTACTAGGATTAATTTTCTTGCATCTCTTAATGTGGTGTTACGTTCTTTGCCATTCTTACCTATTAAGGTATACTTAGCATTACCTTTATGATCGTACCAATGGCCAGACTCAGATAAAAAATCTGTTTTCGTATTGCTCATTTATTCCCCCTATTATATAATATAATATAATATTAAATATTTTAAATATTTGTTAATCACGTTATATAATATAATATAATGGTTTACAAAAAAGGTTGTCAAGAAAAAAGTTATGCACAAACAAATAACAGACATTTTGCAAGGTATTGCCAAGAAAAAATCACTTAATTATAACCTAGCAATAAGCAAGGTAAAGCAACA
>VMHT01046612.1_pt1 | contig 26430 bp, 28 predicted proteins | sample 4693611 | NCBI WGS metagenome assembly VMHT01 (sample SAMN12280063, study PRJNA550983) | marine metagenome | isolation source: seawater sampled from same location over 5 years 0.02-0.2 micron viral filtrate | place: USA: collected off the coast of southern California halfway between the port... ...
CTGATCCTTTAGCAGTTAACTATAATGAATTTGCTTGTTTTGATGATAATTCATGTATAACAGCAGTTCCTGGTTGTACTGATGTTTCAGCTTACAATTATAATCCAGCAGCAAACGTTTCAGATTCAACAGCATGTTTATATGATGCGGGATGTTATGGAGGACCAGGTATACCATACTGGTTAAATGATGGATGTTATGCTTGGGTAATTAGTGTAGATGATTATTGTTGTACTAATGATTGGGATCCTACATGTCAATCAATGTATGATTATTGTCAATTAGGATGGCCAACTTCTATACCTGACGTTTCAGCTTTGGGGATTGCTGTTTATCCAAATCCAACGCATGATGTATTAAGTATAGATACTAGATTAGATATTCAAATAGAAGTACATGATTTAATGGGTAAATTATTAATAAAGACCGAAAATGTTAATAGATTAGATTTATCTGATTTATCAAATGGGTTATATAATCTATCAATAATTCATGAAGAAAAACGCTATAATAAACAGATAATTAAACAATAACCAGTTTCCGAAACAATTTTATATTTATTACAGAATAATACATTATAGACATGGCAAACGATAAATTTTACGGATATTCACCTAAAAAAGAGGAATCTCCTTCTAGATTAGACAAATATAACCCATACGAATTTAGAAAAGGTATGGATTATGAATTAACAGAAATGGGTGTTAGTAGATTAGCAGAATCTACACCTGAAGAAAGAGAAAAAGCTACTGAAGCTGTTCTTAAAAGTTTAGAAGAACATGGTGGTTATTATTCTGCGTTAATTCATTATGAAACAGAATACCGTAATACAGAAAGTAAGCCTACTTTTAAAAACTGGTTAAAAGAATTTTACGAAGAAAATAATATGAAAGAAGTAGATAAAGAGTTTAAAAACGACAAAATGGAAAAACTTAAAGAAGCTATTAAAACTGAAGTTAAAAATATTTTAGTAGAAGCTAAAGATGATGATGATAAAAAAGCATCTAAAGCAGCTAAAGGTAAAGTTAAAGGTATGAAAGCTTTAGAAAAAGAAGAGCAAAAACTTCGTGACCAAAAGAAAAAACTTCAAGATAAAATATTTCCACTTATCCAAGATTTTAAAAATAAAAAAATCGATAAAGATAAATATACTAAAAAAGTAGGTGATATTCCACAACAAATTAAAGATATTAATAAGCGTTTAAGTGATATTTCAAAAGAACAAGAAGATATAACACTTAAAGAAAAAGAAGACAGAAGATCTGTTGCTGAAACTGCTATGGATAGAGAAGTACACATGGAACTTTTAAATATAATTAAAGAAGCTGGTGTGTCATTAAGAGAAGGATCTGAAGGTGTTAAAACATATTACGAAATAGCTAAAATGGCTTATATGGAAGGTTTAACAGCAGGATTAAGAGGAGAATAATAATATAATTAACTAGTTATGATAGAATATTTAAAAAATTTATGGAATGCTCTTTGGGCTAAAACAACAATAGATGAAGAGTTTAAATCCAGATACGACGAGGTCGTAAAAGAATTAGCTGATGTTAAAAAAGCAGCTAAAAATGTAGCTAAACAAACTAAGGATGTTGTTGATGCTGCTAAAGGTAAAAAAAGACGGGGACGTAAATCCACTAATAGACGTAAAACTAATAATAACTCTAAAAAAGTAAAAAAATGAATTTAAAAGAATTACAAGCAATGATCAAGGAAGAACTTGATGCTTACATGAACGAAGAAGAAGTAGACGTTGATGTAGATATGGATGCGGGTGATGTTGATGCTGATGGTGCCGAAAAAGGCGATAACTCAGAAGACATACTTATGCAAATCTATAACATGTTAAAAGATAAATTCGAAGGCGAAGAAGAAATGGATATGGATGATGAAGAAGCTGGAGAAGAAGACGCTGAACTAGCGGAAGAAGATTCTATAGAAGAAGCTTCAGAAGAAATCGAAGAAGCTAAAGACGAAGATCTTGACGAAGGTAAACACGATGATGAAGATTTAGAAGAAACTACTTTTAAACCAGGTCACCTTCAAGAAAGATTTAAAAAGTTAGCTAACATTATTAAGTAATATACTTATGACTCTTGACGAGTTATTATTAGAATGGTCTTATAGGTCAGAAAAGGGGTACCCAAACATGGGTAACCCTTCTGACATCCTTTTATTAGAAAAAATCCTTTTGGAATTAGACCTCCCTACAGACGAAATTTTATCAAAATTAGAAGCAGACGAACCCGGTGGTGATGATATTGAAACACCTGGTACAGATGGTATGGAAGATTCAGAAGTTGAAGATGACAACGAAGAAGATGCTGCTATAGATTCAGGACAAACAACTGAATATGATGAATTAATTAAAAAAACCTTAGGAGTAGATCAAGTTCCCCAATCAAAAAATAAATATAAATACCCAGGTTCCGGAGGTGACACTTATATGGAACAAGTTAAACCAGATGATTTAGAAATATGGCAAAAGCTGTGGGCTGCTAAACCAGAAAAGAAAACCGAAAAAGGTGTTGAAACAGCTGGTGTAGGTAAAGGTGAATTATCATTATATTGGTTATATAATCACTCTAATTCTGGTGTAAAGGTAGCAGAAGGTAGAGATGGTGATGATCCGGATTTATTTTTTAATGGAAATGGTGTTGAAGTTAAAGCATACAGTTCACATAACGCTAAATTATCAATTGGTAGATATGGTGCTGATAAAGAAAATTTAAGATTATTAGGTACTATATTTGGTATAGCTACATTAGCTAGAGTATTTGGTGGTGAAGGTAATGATAAAACTATTAATCCTACTAATTTTAAAGGAATAGATTTAGAAAATGCATTTGAAAGTGTAGCATCTTTTAGTAATGTAGATCTTGAACAATTATCTGATGTTTATCCTATATTTAAACAAATAAAAGATAATTTAGATTTTTTAGATTCAAAATTAGAATTTACAAATGCTAAAGAAGGCGCATTAGCTATGGGTAGAAAATTCTTAAAAGATAAATTAGGTAGAAAACCAGGTGATGGTAATCACTTAGTTAATATTAAAAAAGATGGAAGTATGAAGTTTTTTCTTATATCTTTTGATAAATTAAACAGTGATGAAGATATATTAACTAAAATGGGTTCTTCACAAAGCGCTATGGGTCTAAACTTTACAAAAACTTTCGGTTAAAAAACTTGGATTATATTAATATTTTACGTATCCTACAACTGTAGGGGTTTTTAGGTCGAAACGGCCGCCAGTTATGAATCAATACGATCCCAAAAACATAGATAAAGCATTAAAACGGATGGAAAAATCTGATAACCTGAAAAGCATACATCGTTCAGGGACTAACATAATGTCATTTTTTGATGACAATGATAAAGAACACGAGTTACAAAAACAACAATCCGCAGCTGAATTAAAAAAACAAGAATATTTAAAAAGTGTTGAATTACTTAAAAAACTTATTGAAGAAAACGGAACAAAAGAACATCTTACCCGTATAATAGCAGTGGGTTATTTAATTGAGTCAACAGACTTCCTTAATTTAAAACCAGATCGTAAAAAAATGTTAAAAGAAAATATGATTTGGTGTAATAAAATCTATAAAGAATACACAAATGAAGATTAAAAATTTAGACCGTTGGTCTGATGATGATTACTATCCAAAAAGACAAAAAATTAAACGTACAAAACCTCGTAAAAATGATTTGGATGGGTTAAAAAAGAGTCGTACGTTTAAACCAACTAAAAAATAATATTATGGCTTACGAAAGACAAGTACAAATAGCAATAGATAGATTAGATCAATCTTTAGCTAGATTAAGAGACTTAATTAAAAGAGGCGAAAACCCAGCCGCTATTCGATTTATGGAAGAAGGTGAATTAAAAGAACGTTTTGGAGAACTTCAAAATATGATTACTATATCTCAAACAGGTAATTATGGTGCTAGAGGAGTTCAAAATACACGTCCACTTTAAAAAATAAAAAGGTTATGTTATCAGCAGAAAAAATCCAATCAAATTGGGATCGTTATTTAAATGAAATAAAAACTAATATATCTAAAGAACGAACAAATATATTAATTCCATTTATGGAAAAATATAAAGAACGTTTTATGATGATGCCAGCAGCAGCTAAAAATTGGCATCACTCAGCATTTGCTGGTGGTTATGTTGATCATGTTTTACGTGTATATGATTGTGCAAATGAATTATATAAAACGTGGAGTAAAATGGGTGGAGACGTATCTACATACTCTGTTGAAGAGATGCATTTCGTTGCTTTATTTCATGATTTAGGTAAGATGGGTCAACAAGAAGGCGAATATTACCAATTAAATGATTCACAATGGCATATTGATAAATTAGGTCAAGTATATAAATTTAATACTAATATACCTGCTATGAAAGTACCAGAACGATCTTTATTTTTATTACAAGAAATTGGTTGTAAAGTAACTCAAAATGAATTTATTGGTATTAAAATACATGATGGTTTATATGATGAATCAAATAAGTTTTATTTTATGTCTAGTATGAAAGAAACTAAATTAAGATCTCATTTACCATTATTAATGCATCAAGCAGATCATATGGCTGCTCAAATAGAATATGAAATATGGAATAACGCTACAGATGCAGTACCTAAAACTAGTAAACCTAAAAATGCTAGTAAAGGTGATAAAACATTAAGAGCAGCTAAAAAAATAAACACTGATAATAATCCAAACTTATCTAAAGCAACAATAGATGTTATAGATTCGTTTTTTAAAGATTAAATATGATAACACTTAGTATTATATTAGCAATAGTATTAACAACTTCTTTTTTTGTAATTAGAAATTTAATTATTAAAAATGAAAGATTAGAAGATTTTATTTCTAAACAAAGCGAAGCAATTACAGCTTGTGATAAAAGATTACAAGAAATTGATGATAAAGGTGTATTTTATGCCGATGATCAAATAGGTTGGTTTTTTAAAGAAATACAAAAAATACAAGAAGCACTAAATGAATTTACATTAAAATAACCCTTAAATGTCAAATGAAAATAAAAAAGAACCGGCTACCACCGGTTCTCTTACTCCCGAACCTGTTGTTAAAAAGAAAAGAGGTAGAAAACCATCTAAAAAACAATATTTTACATCAGATGTAGATGCAGCTATACAAGAATATTTAGCATCATCTAATCAAGAAGAAAGAAATGAAATATACCGTTCTCGTATAGCATATGCTTTTTATAAATTAGCTGAAAATTTAATCCACACATTTAAATTTTATTATACTGAAGTTGAATCATTAGAGGATTTAAAACACGAAGTATGTTGTTTTTTCTTAGAAAAATTAGATTATTGGAAACCAGAAAGAGGTACTAAAGCATTTAGTTATTTTTCTATTGTAGGTAAAAATTATCTTATATTATATAATAATAACAACTATAAAAAGAAAAAAGCAAAAGCAGACCCTTTAGCTGCAGATGAAGATGCTGGGGTATTACGTCAGTTAGGTAGAGATCAACGTAAACAAGATATAAAAGACTTTATTGATTATTTTACTGAATATGTAGATAAACATATGTTTACTTTATTTAAAAAAGATCATGATAGAAAGGTATGCGACGCAGTAAATATATTATTTAAACGAAGAGAAAATCTAGAAATATTTAATAAAAAAGCATTATACATTTATATAAGAGAGATGACCGGTGTAGAAACTCCAGTAATTACTAAAGTAACTAAAGTACTTAAAAAATTATATAAAAAATTGTATACTGAATACGCTGAAACAGGTTACATAAGAATCTAGTTTTTCCATATTTATAATAAAATAGTATGGATCCATTAAACCAAATATTATTTGACGATAAATCTTTTAGTGATTTATTAAAGGAAATTCATGGTAATCAAAAGAAAAAAGCAAAACAATTAGCTCAACTTATATCTGAATTAAAACCTTTAGTGCAATCATTAGGTGATGCTACTGTTGTAGTTCCATTAATTAAAGAATATATGGAAATAAGTGTTAAAAATGATGACCAATTAATAAAAATGGCTGCTATTGTACAACGCTTATCAACAGGTACAACAAATTCGGGTGATGGTGGATTATTAACAGAAGAAGAAATGGCTCAACTTCAAGAGTTAACTGAAGAAATAGCTAAAACTGTTGAAGAACCTAAACAACTAGAAGCACCTGATCAAAATGGCGATAATTAGATCAAGAAAAAATAGAGAGCAAATATCATTAAATACTGAAAGCAAATTAAAAGCTGTTAGAGTAATTGATATTATATTAGATATAAATCACCCATTAGCATCCGATTATGGTAATTATGATGCTGTAGGTACTATATTTTATGTAGATTTAGAAGGAAATAATCCCGAAATTAACCCAAAAGATGCATCAACTGCTTCTCCTTTATTTTCACATTTAAAATATTATCCTTTAATAAATGAAATAGTACTAATATTATCTACTAATGATAAAAATTTTTATAATGATAAACAAATAACTACATATTATTTACCTCAAATAAATATGTGGGGTCACCCTCACCATAATGCTTTACCAACAGTAAAAGGACTAGAATCAGGACAAACTTTAAATGATTATCAACAAACTGAAGCAGGATTAGTTAGAAAAGTAGAAGATGGTGGAACAGATATAAATTTAGGAAACTATTTTAATGAACAAATTAATATAAAACCATTATTACCTTACGAAGGTGATATGATTTTAGAAGGTAGATTCGGTAATTCTATTCGTTTTGGTTCAACTAATATAAGTAACGATATTTCTAATCCTAATGGATGGAGTAATTCTGGAAATACTGGTGATCCTATTACAATTATAAGAAATGGTCAATCATCGAATTTAGATGAAAAAGGATGGTTACCTACAACAGAAGATATAAATGGGGATGCATCTAGTATATATTTAACATCTAATCAAAGAATTCAAAATTTTAGACAAGCTTCACCTTATATGAATTCTTGGGACGCTGAGTATATAGAACCTCAAACAATAGAACAAGCATTATTAAATCCTACACCTTCATTAAATACAGGAACAGGTTTAACATTATCAGAAGTACAAGCATTAAATAGTAATAATGAATCACCTATAAGTAGTACTCCTACTCAACCAGTTGCTGAACAAGATGAACTACAAGAAGTTGTAAATAATCCTAAAACAATAAATGAATCAGAAGATTCAGTACCAGACCAAGTAGTACAAAAAGACACTGATATACAATTACCTTCTACTTATCAAAACCCAGGTTCTGGTGGTGGCGGCGGTGGCGGTGGTGGAGCTAATATGTTATTTGAAGTAACTAGTAATTAATATGAATATAGAAGAATCCATAGGAAGGTATTTTAAATTAAAACATTTAATTTATTCAAATACCGCTAAAAATAATGGTATTAATAATTTTCCAGGTATTGATAATTCACCTAGTCAAACTGAAGTAATTGAAAATTTAAGATCACTAATGAATATTGTTATTGATCCCATTGTAGATGTATATCCAGATTTAATAATAACTTCTGGATATAGATGTATAGAATTAAATAGTAGTCTAGGTGGATCTAGTACTTCACAACATGTATTTGGTCAAGCAGTAGATATACAAATACCTGGATTAACAACAGCTCAAGTATATAATTATATTTATTATCAAGTAACAGGCTGGGATCAATTAATATGGGAATATCCTGAAAGAGGAGGAGGAAGTTGGGTACATGTATCTTATGGTCCCCAAAATAGAAGAAAAACAACTTTAGCTTCTAATGCAAATACTTATCATGATTTATATGGTGGGTCAAGATATGGATCAAGGAATCAATACCAACATGGTATAACTGATGCAAAAATAGTATAATATGGCTTATAAACCTTTAAACGGAGACATATATCAAGGCAAACAAGTAATAATAGATTCAGATAGATTATTATTTAATGCTCATACAGATGCTATATTATTATTTTCAAGAAAAGCAATCGGTTTTAGCACACAAGGTAGTATTCATTTTGATACAAGTGACCAAAAAGAATCTAGTGAATCATCTGATGCTAGTAAATTTGTTGTAAATTCACCTAATATATACTTAGGTTTAAAAACAGATAACAACTTACCAACTGAACCTGCTTTATTAGGAAATGAATTTGACGAATGGGCTAATGAGTTACTAGATATGATAGATGGATTAATGGATGATATAATATATAATGTAACTTATATGACCCCAGCTGGACCAACAGGTCCTATGTCTACTAATGAAGCTTCATTAAGTTTAAGAAGAAAACAAGTTAAAAATTTAAGAAATAATATACAATATTTTAAAAGCGAAATAACAAAATTATCATAAGATGGCTAAAGATCCTATAGAAAAAGAAAAAGAAGACAATCCTAATACTCCAGGTGCTGGTTTATCTAAAACTGAAGAAACAATTCAAAAAACAAAAGAACTAACAGATAAAATAAATGAAGTAGGTGGAAAAGTTCAAAAAGGAATGACATATGCTTTATATGCTATAGATGGTATTTCAACAATTAGATCATTAGTTGGTAATGCAGATGAAGCAGCTTACGATGCTAGGCAAGAATTAAAACAACAAGCAAAAGGAGAAGCAATACAAAGAGTCAAAGAAGAATTACCAACTAAACAAGAAATAATAGATAAATTAATGGGTTATAGTTGTGATTTAGAAGTTATAAAAGCTGTAAAATTTACAAAAACTAAATTAGAAGATGGATTAAATTTTGGAAAAAATATTTGTGAAAGTGTTGTTAAAAAATTAAACAAATTACAAGAAAAAATGGAAAAGGCAGCAGAAAAAATAACTACTATAACAACTATATTAGCTGTATTTCAAGCATTAGTAATAGCATTTGAAATATTAGTAACAGCATCTCTTTTAGCTTTAAATTTCTTTACAGCATTATTTGCAGCTGGTGGTCTTGAAAAAGTAATTAGTGATGCTATAGATAAGGCAAGAGGATTTATTTTAAAATATACTGAAGCTATAAAAGGTTTTACAACAAAATGTTTAAAAATATTAGGATCAGTAATGATTATATTTAATTTAATTCCAAAAATAATAAGCTTATTTAGTACCTTATTACAAATGATAGCAGATTTTTTAACTTTAATAGCTCAATTATTCGCAGAATATATAAAAGGATGTATACCAGCAGGAGATCTTGTAATTGATAATGGTGATGGTACTGAAACAGTTGATATAAATAAACTAAATAACTTTTTAGATAGTAATTTAGGAGGAACAGGAACACCTCAACAAAAAGATATAAGAGGGTCATACGTTTTTGATGGTTCTAAACCACAACATAGAATTTATAAACCAAAAGTAAACTAATTTTTAAAAAATTTATATTTATTAACAAACAACAATTAACAATATGAAAGCAAAAACTTTTGAAAATCTAATTAGAAAAGTAGTTAGAGAAGAAATCGATTATGCGTTACGTAGAGAAATCAAATCACTTAAAGAAGATTTACGTGATGAACTTAAACCAACTATAACAGAACATACTGAAAGAAAAGTTGAAGTTCCACAACAATCCACTTTAAAAGAAAAAATAATGGGTAAAAAACCATTTAAAAAACAACAATTTGTATCAAATAGTACATTAAATGATCTTTTAAATGAAACAGCAGCAGGAGATACAAATACTCAAACAGCTATGGCTCCTGTAAGTTTATCTCAACCATTTGCATCAGGAGCTCCATTACCAATGGATACAGCAGGTATGCCTGAATCAGTAGCAAACGCAGTAACAAGAGATTATAGTGGTTTAATGAAAGCAATAGATAAGAAAAAAGGATTATAATAAATGCCATTAATTCAGGATATAAAAAGAATAAACCCATTAGATCTTAACAATAATGCTAGGATTGGGGTTGCTTTTCCCTTGAATGATATAAATATGACATCTGGTACTTTAACAACTAAAGAACAATTAAAAGCTAATTTTTTAAATTTATTATTAACAGTACCTGGAGAAAGATTAAATCATCCTACTTATGGAATTGGCTTAAAAAGTCAATTATTTGAAAATAGTATAGATGAAATAACATTACAAGAAAATATAAATGGTCAATTAGCATTTTGGATCCCAGAAATAACAGTAACTGATGCTTCTTTAAGACAAGATATAGATCAATATAGAGTTTCTCTTACATTAACATATTCTATTTCTTTAGACGAAGCAGAAGATTCAATACAAATAAATTATAGTTAAAATGGCTTATAGTAAAGTATCAAATAAAACACAAGATAAAGACGTAAAATATCTAAGTAAAGATTATAATTCTTTTAAAGATCAACTAATGGAATTTGCGGAAGTATATTTCCCAAATAACTTTAATGATTTTAGTGAAGGTAACCCTGGTATGATGTTTATGGAAATGGCAGCATATGTTGGTGATGTTTTATCTTACTACACAGATACACAATTAAGAGAATCTCTTTTATTATTAGCCCAAGAAAAAGAAAATTTATTTAATTTAGCTTATGCTATGGGTTATAGACCTAAAGTAATAGAAGCCTCTAGTGTTGATTTAGAATTATTTCATTTAATACCTTCAACGGGTGCTAGTGGCGATTATGGTCCAGATTTTAATTATGCTTTACAAATTAATCCTAATTCAACATTTAATTCTACTGAGGGTCCTACTTTTTATATTAATAATGAAGTAGATTTCAAAGTATCTTCAAGTTTTGACCCTACAGAAATTAGTATATATCAATATGATAGTTCAAATAATCCAGAATATTATTTATTAAAGAAAAAAACAAAAGCAATATCTGGACAAGTTAAAGAACAAACTTTTACATGTGGTGCTGCCGAAGCATTTAAAACATTCACTTTATTTGATACTAATATTATATCAATAGAATCTATTACTGATTCAAATGGTAATGAATATTATGAAGTACCTTATTTGGCCCAAGATACAATTTTTCAACAAGTAGAAAATATAGGAACTAATGATCCTGAACTTTTAGGGCTTAATAACCAAACACCCTATTTACTTAAAATAATAAAATCATCAAGAAGATTTGTAGCTAGATTTAAAGCCAATAATCAACTTGAAATCCAATTTGGAGCAGGTAATAGTGATAAAGCAGATGAACAAATTATCCCTAATCCAGATAATATAGGTTTAGGAATTAAAGACGGAAGAAGTAAATTAGACACAGCTTATGATCCATCAAACTTTTTAATGACTAGAGCATATGGACAAGTACCTGCTAATACTACACTTACAGTAAAATATTTAGTAGGAGGAGGAATAACCTCAAATGTAAATGCAAATACAATTACAGAAGTAGATACATTACTTATTTCTAATAATCCTAATTTAAATGGATCTTTACTTAATTTTGTAAAAACATCTGTAGCTGTAAATAATCCAGAGGCTGCTAAAGGTGGAGGTGATGGTGATTCAATAGAAGAAATTAGAGAAAATACAATGGCTCAATTTGCTACTCAGCAAAGAACAGTAACTAAAGAAGACTATATTATAAGAACTTTAAGTATGCCTTCTAAATTTGGTAGAGTTGCTAAAGCATATATAGTTCAAGATGATCAAATTTCTCCTTTATCTAATGAATTTAACAGAATTCGTAATCCTTTAGCTTTAAACTTATATACTTTAGGATATGATAATAATAAAAAACTAACAAATCTTAATGTAGCTACAAAAACAAATCTTCAAACATATCTTGAACAATATAGAATGTTAACAGATGCTATTAATATTAAAAATGCATTTGTTATTAATTTTGGTATTGATTTTGAAATTACAGTATTTAAAAATTATAATAATAATGAAATAATACTAAATTGTGTAGCTGAATTACAAGATTATTTTAATATAGATAAATGGCAAATAAATCAACCTATTATAAAATCAGAAGTTGAAAATTTATTATCATCTATAGTAGGTGTTCAATCAGTAGAAAATTTAACATTTATAAATAAAAGTGGAACAGCTTTAGGTTATTCGCAATACAAATATGATTTTGAAGGAGCTACAAGAAAAGGAGTAATATATCCTGCTTTAGATCCTAGTATATTTGAAATAAAAAACTTAAATACAGACATTAAAGGACGAGTAACAACATATTAATATGGCATATTATTTTATATTTCCCGAAAAAGACGCTACTTTATATAGTCATCCAGAACGTAATACAATGAATACTGGTAATGATGAAATTCTTGAAATTGTAAAAGAAAAAGGAAGTGGTAATTTATATTATCCCTCTAGGGCTCTTATTAAATTTAGAAATGAAGATATTTTATCTGTTGTAAATGATAAAATAACCCCAACTATTTTTCAGAATGGAACATCACAAGCATGTTTACAATTACTTACATCTGAACATAGAAATTTAACAAATGTATTAAATTTAGAAGTCTTTGCATTATCACAATCATGGGATGAAGGAACTGGTAGATATTCAAATTTACCAACAGGTTCAAATGGTTGTTCCTGGTTATATAGAGATAATGATACAGATCAATCATTATGGGTATCTTCAAGTTTATTTAGTGGTAGTTATACAAGTAGCTTAGGACCTAACACCACAGCATCCTTTGGAGATAGCAATGTTCCCGAAGGTGGTGGAGCTTGGTACACAGGTAGTGAATTCCAAGGTGCACAACAATTTTTAAAAGGTGATAGTTTAGACACAGATATAAATGTAACAGATATAGTTATAAAACACCATAGAAATTTACATCATAATCTTGTATACCCAATGGGAATAGCTAATGAAGGTTTTATTATTAAACAACCAGATACAATAGAACAAAATATGTCTGCTAGTTTTGGTGAAATGAAATATTTTTCAGTAGATACTCATACAATATTCCCACCAAGATTAGCCTTTAAATGGGATGACAGTTCACATAGTTCACAGTCATTAGCGAAACAAAATGGAGAATTAAGTGTTTTATTATATAGAAATCAAGAAGAATATAATCAAAATGATGAAGCAACTTTTAGAGTACATGTTAGAGATAAATACCCAGTTAGACAATTTGCATCCTCATCTAATTTTTTAAACGTTGGATATTTTACAACATCCTCCTTCTATAGTATAAGAGATGCACACACAGAAGAAGAAATTATACCATTTGATACTACATTTACAAAAATGAGTGCTGATAATGATGGAATGTATTTTAAAATATATATGAAAGGTTTACAACCTGAAAGATACTATAGAGTACTATTTAAACACACTAATAACGAAGGAACAACAGTATACGATAACAATTATCACTTTAAAGTAGTTAGATAATGGCCAAAAATAAATCTAATACATACCAATCAACTAAAAGCCCTGGTAATTTTGAATCTAATAAACCAAACTATTCAAAACCAACAGGAGGTAAAGGCCAATATATTTTAGATTCATCTGGAAAACCAGTTTCACCTGTTCCACCTCCTATTGAAGGTGAAATAATAGAATTACAAAAAAGACATTATGGTCAGAGTAATATAAACGAATTATTAGATCGTGGTTTTTCTGAAATAACAAAAACAAAAGAAAAAATTTCACCTATTAATTTTTTTAACTTATATCAAGAATTATTTTATGATATTCCTAAACAAGGAAAAAGATCACATACCTTTTTAATTGAAGAAAGTACTAAATATATAGGGGGATATGAAGATCCTAAAGAAGATAAAATACAAAATTTATTAGATAAAGTAGTAGATTTAGAAACTTCAATGATCCAAACACCTTCAGAACACCCATTATTTAGAAATGGAACAGCTGTTAGAGCAGGTGGTAAATTGGGTATAATGCAAGAAGGAAAATTAAGAGGAGTTTCTAATCAAGGTGATCCTTCGCCCTTTACTCAACTTAAAAAAACATTAGGAATAACAGATGCTGATGGAAAACCTTTAACGGGAGAAGATAGTTGGACTAGAGTCACAGAACAAACATGGGATTCTTTACCTAAATGGCCACCAGGAACAGATATTAATCAATCAGCTGATTGGAGCTTATCACTATCACAATTTAATAAAGCAGCAAGTAATATAACTGTATTAACTGAAAATATAAAAATATCAGAGTTAGGTCAAGCAGAAATTGATTTTTTAATAAATGAATTACAAAGTAAAACACCATTTGAAGGTATAACATTAGAAGATAGTTTATCTGGAAATGTACCTATCGAAGATTTAACACCCTTTGGGGTTCCTGGGAATAGTGATGGCGCTGTAAAAATTTATTATAATGGTGGAGAATTTGGGGATGCTGGGACTATAAGTAGTTGGAGGACTTTAATGGAAAATATTATAGCAAAATATGAAGCTAGAGATAATAAAGGTATTTATGGAATAGGTAATAATGTTTACCCAAATTCATTAACTTCAGGTCATTTCTCCCGAGGTGAATATAATTTAGAATATAATAGAAGAAATAATATTTATCAGGAAGAATATGACGATTATATAGATGGTTTAAACGCTGTAGCTGTGGGTTCTGCTGTTGGGTCTTTTATTCCTGGAGTAGGAACACTAGTAGGTGGTATAGTTGGGGGAATTATAGGAGGTGCAAGTCCATTCCCCCCTACTTTTAATGATCCTATTAGTTTGTATAATGATCAAACTCAAAGATATGGTGCAGATTGGAAAAGTCAACGAGTTGAAGAATTAGAAACATTACGAAATGAAATACGAAATAGAAGATTTGAACGATATTTTTTCCAATTTGATCCAGAAAGAAGTCTCCAAACACAAACAATAGAAGGGATACCTGTATCAACAGGACAATTATTTTGGGTAAAAGATCCAACTGATATTTACCAGAACTGGGCTGCAAATAAAGTTCAAGAAGAAATAGATAATCATAAAGCCGAATATGGAAAACTATCTGTTTTAAGTAATTTAGAAGACAGAATAAGAGGATATTAGTATGAGTCATAATAATCAATTTAACATAACAGATATATCATCAGAAGTAAAACTGAGTTTTGATACTACTTCTTTTAGAGATTTAAATAAAAGATTTGGTAGAAATGAAGATTACTTAGAATTAAAAGTTCATACATTAAATGATGAATTAATTTCTACTATTAGAGTTGATAGTAGTAGATATAGATTAGTAAATCCTGATAATGATAATCAATCTAATGAAGTACAAATTGATTTTAATGGAATCCTTAGATCTAATGGTTTTAGTGTAGGAAAATATAAACTAAAATTATGTGTATATAGACCAAAAATATTTAATGGCACTTCTTTTAATATAAAAGAAATATCTCCTTCTAGAAAAGAAATAAGAGCAGTAGCGGATGGTATAAATAATAAAAGTTTTGATTTAGGGATAAAAAATTATATTGCAGAAAGAGATAGTACCCCATACTTTAAAGATTTTATATTAAAATTTTCAGACACAGAAGCTGTTGGTATTAATATTTTATTAAATGATTTAGTGGCTAAACATGAGTTACTTATAAAAACTTATGAACCACTTCCACCTTCTATATCACTAAGAAATTCTTTTAGTATTATAGAAGAAATAATAGACCCATTATTTTTAATAGTAGATTTAAATTTAGACTTAACAGGTATAGGGGATGAACAGGGTGGAAATCAATTTTTACAACCTAATTTTGATATAGATACTAGAACTAATAATAGTATTCCTTCATCATATAAAGATTTTAATAATATATTAAATTATAGTTTAACTTCTTCATATCAAAATCTTTTAAATCAATTAGAAAATAGAGATGTTCCTGAAATAGCTTATGATTATATTAGACCTATATCTTCAAGCACAGAAAACATAGATATACCTTCACATTTTGAAAATTTTGTACATTTTGGTAGTGCTACAGAACGTTTACATAATTTTAAATACAAATTAGAATTAATAGAGCTATATGATAGACAGCTAGGAAATATAGCAACCATTACAGGTAATGCTTCTGCTTCTTCTTTTACATTAACTAATAAAGAAGATATAAATACTAAAAAACAAAACGTAATAAAAGGATTTGATGGATATGAAAAATTCTTATATTTTACAGAAGGAACTAACCCATATACCTGGCCTAAATCTACAACAAGTTATCCTTTTCAATTATTTCCTACAACATCTTCACAAGCAATTAGTTGGTTAGGAGATGAAGGATATGGAGAATCAGTAGCAAATGGACAACTACATTCAGCATCTAGATATGATATAGATAATCCATATAATTTACAAAAATTAGTACCTAATCACATAAAAGAAAATGGAGAAAATAATTTTTATTTATCTTTTATTAATATGATAGGTCAACATTTTGACCATATATGGACACATATAAAACATATAACTGAAATAAATGATACACACCATACAAGAGGTATTTCAAAAGATTTAGTTTGGTATCAATTAAAAGCTTTAGGAATAGATGCCTTTGATCAATTTGAAAATTCTAACTTAATAGAATATATATTAGGACAAGGTACAGCAGGAAGTCAATTTTATGATACACCTACTAACCAAACACTAGTTACGGCTTCAAATGCAGGTTCAGTAGCTAAACAAGATATTTCAAAAGAAGTTTGGAAACGTTTATATCATAATGCACCTTATCTTTTAAAAACTAAGGGAACAGAAAGAGGAATCAGAGCATTAATGGCTTGTTATGGTTTACCTTCAACTATCTTAAATATAAAAGAATATGGTGGCTCAACACCCATAACAGGTTCTTTAAAAGATGTAGACCCAGCTGATTTTTATAAAACATTTACTTATCAAAAATCTAGTTTAGCCTTAAAAACCACAGAAGCAATAGATGCTGGTAATTTTATGGTTCGTTTTCCTTGGAAAGCAAATAATATAGCAGGACGTACATCTAAAGCTATAGAATTAAGAATTAAACCAATAAAAGGTAATGAAGGTATAGCTTTAAGTTTAGGTGATACTCCTACTGATGCTAATGGATTACAATTAACACTAGATAAATATGAGGGTAATGATATAAGCTCTAGTGGTGATGCTTCAATTTTTGGTAGAATAAATTTAGAACAAGGAGGAACCGTTAGAGCATCTACTAGTTTTTTTCCTTTATATAATGGAAATTTTTGGAATTTACATTTAATGGGGACAGGAACAAATGCTAATTTTGGTGCTTATCAAACTAACCATTTAAAAAATACTTTTAAATTCACTGGTACTTGGGGTGGAAATAATTTTGCAAATACTTTTGGTGCTAATTCAGGAGCAGGAAGGACATATGTTTATGGTGGAACAAATGGGTATGAAGGGTCAATTCAAGAATTAAAATGTAATTGGGGAGAAGAACTCACAGATACAACACTTACAAAACATTCACTTGAACCCTTTATGTATTCAGGTAACTCAATTTCTTCTTCATTTAGTAATGTAATTATTAGATTACCTTTAGGAAGTACTGACGTAGAAACTTTTGAAAATCACCCACCAGATACTACACTTACAAATGCAAATACAGTAGCAAATTCAACAGCAAATGGAGGTACTATTTACGAAGAAATAGTAGAAGATCATCATTTACCTACACCTGATACAGTGGGTAGATCAATGTCAAGTGAAAAAGTTAGAATAGATACAGGTATTATAGATGATGATATATTACAACCATTTACTAAAGGAGAAATATCAACATTAGATAGACAACCACAAGATTTTAGTGATTTAGGTATACATTTTTCTCCTACAATGGAAATAAATGAAGATATACTCTATACTTTAGGTTCATTTAGATTAGATGATTATATAGGTTCACCTTTACCATTAGTTCAATCTTCTTCCCAATACACAGATTTAAAGGAAATAAATAATTATTACTTTAAAAAAGTAAAACATAGATATAATTATTGGGATTATATTAAATTAATTCAATATGTAGATCATACATTATTTAAAATAATAGAAAATTGGGTACCTTGGAAAGCAAATACAAAAACAGGTTTATTAATTGAACCACATTATTTAGAAAGAAATAAATTTGCAAGAACATTACCTAAAAGAGTAGATGGTCAAACAATGACACCTGGTTCTCATGGGACTATTGAAGCTCAAGTAACTGGAGAATCAATAAATGAATTATATAATTTATCTAATAGTTCAGTAATAACAACTAATAATTTATTACCTACATTAACTAATGAACAAAGACAAGAACAAGGAACAAATGGAAATATAAATATTTTTGATAATTATACTAATCCATTTTTAAGAGATGCTAATTTTGAAAATAACCATTCATCACAAGCACCTATTACTCCACACCCTTCTTCAGGGCAACCTGATGGGTATATAGCTCATAAATCAAATGTTTTATTAGGAAATGCAACTAAAGGAAAAATATCTCGTAGGTATTTCCGAACATTAAGAAATGGTAAAGAAACAGACTTTTAATTATGCCACAAACACCTAACATAAATTATTTTACAGGAAATCCTGCAGTTAGTAAAAGTTATGATGTTGAATTTGATGATGCCATAGCAGATACTCGATTTTGGAAAGCAAGATCAGAAGGAACCCAATTAAGTGCTCAAGCAATAAATACATTTAATGAAGGAGATACATCATATGGTAAAAATCCAGTAATAGAAAATAAAATAGCAGCATTATACGTAGGTACAACAGTAATAGGTTCTGACGAAGATCCTTCAAGAGTAGCTATAAATGGACATAGTTTTATCACTATAGATAGAATATTATTAATTGACATAGAAACAGATGAAGTTCAAATAATAAACAGACAAAGTATAATTGATGTAAATACTAATACTATCGGTGCAGAAAAAGCTTTTAAAAGATATATAACAAGAGATTTTTTTGAAGGATCAGAAATAAATATAAGATTAATAGATAAAACAGTACAAAATTCATTAAAACCAGCTCATAGAGTAAAATTTAATAGAGGTTCATTAATGAAAATTTATGAATACACCCCTAATGATAATGGTTTTGAAGATGGAGTATTTGGGGGACATGGAATAAGAAATAACGCAGGAAATATACACACAGGAAGTTTAGAAGGACCAGGATTATTTGGTTATGGTATGACTGCTGCTGTAAGTAGATCTTTATTTGATAGCAATTCAATAGAATTTGTAACATCATTACCCGCAGAATTAAATGACTATTCAGGGGATGTAAATTTAAGTTTAATAGATGAATTATGCCCAATAACGGCTTCAGTTGGTGGTGGATTTTCACCTGTAACTGTTCCTATTACTGTAACTAATATTCAAGTAACTGCTAACCCTAATTTTAATCTTAGTGCTGCACCTAAAAATTAAATAATATGCCAGGATATTTTAATAAAACATCATACTCACCAGCATCACCCTCTACAAATAAAACACCTACAGTTCAGGCAAGTGCTTATAGACCATTATTAAATAATGGTAATTTAAAATCATTTTATGATGATATAGTTTATTGGGAAATAGCAAAAAATAATAATAAGTTTTATGTTACTTTTATGAGGGGAGAATATGCTTATCCTAACAATAAACAAGAATCCATAGCTACTATGGAAATTAGTTACCCTCATACAGTTTTAGGTAATAGTTCTACATCTTCTTTTGGAACCGGCTTTAATAGAGTTAGTGCAAATCCAGAAACATTCCAACAAAATATTGAATCAAGTTCAGTATCAACAGCTGTATTAGCTAGCCATAATTATAATGGTTTTATACCTATAACAGAACTAAATGGTATAAAATTTTTTAGATCAACAATAACATCATCTATTTTTGAAGAAAATACATATCAATATGAAATACATGATAACACAACTACCGAAGCTGAAAGAACAGTACAAGCTGCATATTTTTATCCATTTTCTAATTACCAACTAAGTGTATTAAGGGATGAACCAACTTTAGTAGTAAATATGGATAAAGAAAATGAATTAAATGATGGTCCTGGTGAGGATGGTTTTGTAGTAATACCACAAAATTGCCATGAAAAAGTAAAAAATAATGTAGAATATTACTTAGAAAAAGCAGGATTAATGAATAAAACAACTAAATTTAAAAACCAATCACCAAGAAGATAATATTTTTTAAAAACATATATATTTATAACAAAACAAATCAACAATGGGATACTTAGATAATACTTCAATTACAGTAGATGCTATCTTAACTAAAAGAGGACGTGAATTACTTTCTCAAGGAGGGTTAGGAGCTTTTAATATTACACAATTTGCTTTAGGAGATGATGAAATTGATTACACTTTATTCAATGAAGATCATCCTAATGGTTCTCAATTTGCTGGAGAAGCAATTGAAAATATGCCTTTAATTGAAGCTATACCAGATGAAGGAAATATAATGCTTCATAGGTTAATTTCTTTAAATTCAGGAACATCTAAACTACCTATAGTAACAGCTAATGTACCTAAAATAACATTAAATTTAGGTTCTTCATTTGTTTTAACCCCTTCAACACTTAATTTCAACGATGTAAGTGCACAATCAGAACCAGGCGGGTATCTATATACAATAGCAGATAGAAGGCTACTAAGTGCTTTTGGTGGACAAACATCTGCAACTAATTTAACAGCAAGATCTGCATTTAGCCAAACAATAGCAGGTGGCAATACAATATCTTTATCAGCGTTAAATAGTACTTCATTATTTGGGAATAATCAAAAATTATTAACTACATTAACAGTAGAAGGAAGAGACACAGGAGCAAGAGTAACAATTCCAGTAGAAATTAGCAAAACTGTAATAGGAACAACAAGTGTTCAGGCTGAAACTGGTATAACATTAAAATAAAAAATAACATATGTCATTCGTAAGATTCAACCAAACAGATATAGTAAATGATACCGCAAAGATAACAACTTCTACGTGGACTAATAATACTAATGCATTAACATCTGCACATAATACTTCATCACTTCAAGCTTTATTTAGCTCAGCTACAAGTTCAGGAGCACATTTTGTAGAAATATATAATGCTGATCCTGATACAGATTCAACAGCAGAAGTTCAATATTCAGTAGCATATGGTCATAGAGGTGGATCAGGTTCTTTAAATTTTACACACGCTGTAGGTGCACATGGAAAAAGTCCATCAAGAAACATATATAGCCAATACAGACAATTAGTTTTTGGAACAGAAACAACAGATTTTAATTTTACAGATTTCACTCCTGATAGTATTTATGTAATTAATATTAATAGATCTAGATATAAACATAATTTAAAACCAGGATCTTTAAATTTAACCTTAGGAACAGTAGCAGGTGGTAGAATTAAATTAACTGATGATTCAGTTACAACAACAGGATCTTCAACAGTAACAAATGCTGGTAGACAATTTAATATAGTATCAGGTTCAAATGGTATAAGAAAGGGAGGCAATACTGTTCAAGTAGCAGGTAGTGGCTCATATGGTTTTTATTATCCCGATTCAGGATTTATAGTTTTAAATGCAGCTGCTTTAGATGCATCTAAAGCGGATGGAGGTACAGGATTAGGAACTGTAGAAGCATCAAATACTACAAATAACAATCATCTTAAATTATTAGATAAAATTAATGATGGAGGTAGTTTTATAGTTGATAGTGAAGAAAAAGTATCATCAACTTATTATTTTGCTAGAGCAAGAAATTTTGAATTTAATTATACTACAAATCCTTCATTTGTAGATTCAAATGGAAATGTATTAATTAATTCAATGATAGATAACCCTACAACTTATATTACAACAGTAGGAATGTATAATGATGCTGGTGATTTATTAGCAGTAGCTAAATTAAGTCAACCAATAACTAAAGACTTTACAAAAGAAGCACTTATTAGAGTAAAATTAGACTATTAAAATGTCACCTAAATGTCGACTGTATATAAAAAATTTACACCACAAGACTACGCGATAGTTCCATTTAATGCTCACAAGCAATATAATTTTGCATCCTCTTCAGCTTCTACAAATTCAGTAAACCATTATTCTACTCAATGGACTTCAGAATCTTTAGATTTACATACTGATGGTAATATAAAATATAATCAAATAGATAATTTATTTTATAGAAATTTTAAAAAAATCCATAATATATCAACGGGTGAAAAATATTTTGGGCATGATGATTTAAATTATTTAAAACACAAAAGAGTATTATATAGAAAGACTAACATATTATCTATTCCCACAGGTTTATATGGTGCTGAGATAAAACCAAATTCGGTGTATATTTCATCTAGTGCTTTTGAATTTAAAGATGATGGTTATGGTAATCTTATGTTATATGGTGATAGTGTAGATGCTTATGAAAATGATATACGTTCTAATGTTTTAAATATAGGACCTGTGAATGGTTTTAAAAGATATGATTTAAATGTTTATGATGGTTACGTAGTTGATGGTGTAGATCAATATTTTTATTTAGACGGGGTTGAAAAAGTAAACCCTATTTCATCATATAGTACTCCTAAAGGAGATGAATATGATGATAGTTATTTTTACAATTTAATACAATATAAAAAGGTTAATTTTTCAGAACAAACTTTAAGTAATGGTAATTTTCCTTGTATAGATTTTGATAGTTCATTGTCTGCTTCAATTAGAATAGGTCATAAAGGAGATTTTAATTTTAATCCAGGAGAAGATTTTACTATTACATTTTGGGCTAAAATAAATCATGGCGCAACAGGTAAATCTTACCTAATTTCTAAAAGTACAATTAAAGAAGCTAACCCAGGTAACTTTCCTAAATTACATAATTCAGCTAGTAACCCTTATAATATACCCTACGAAATAGAAGCAGAACCACAATTTCCTTTTGAAATTTATGCTGAAGGTAATAAAATATATTTTAGTAGATCGGATGGAAACACAACTACAACTATAAACGGCACATTTACTTTAAATACAACAACCCATTTTGCTTGCAGGTTTTCTGCTTCTCAAATGGAAATTTTTAGAGATGGATCATCAATAGTTACTGGTACTGATAACATAGTAAAACAAACACAAAACACAGCTAATGTATATATTGGTAGTAAAGGTGATAAAGAAAAATACTTGAATGGTTTTATGAGTCAGATTAATATATTTAATAAGGTTTTAACAAACACACAAATAACTAATCATTATACAAGTGGTAATGGTTCACCTTATGTAGGAAATGTATTTTATAAAAATGGTTTTATAACTATAACACACCCAAAATACATTAGTGCATTAGATACAACAGCAAATGGTATCATAGATACCTTACAATTTCAAGGTTCACACCAAATTTATGAACACGAATACCAGTGTACAGTAGGAGAACATGAGTACAATAATACAACAAACATATCAGCAAGAAAAATAGGATCAATAACTGAAGAAGAAATGGCAGGATTTCAAACAAGTTCTGCTTTTAAACCTTACGTTACAACAATTGGTTTATATAACGAAAACAACGAATTATTAGTAGTAGGTAAATTGGCTTCCCCTATTAGAATGTCAAATGAAACAGACACTACTTTTGTAGTTCGTTGGGATTCCTAAAATATTTTTTATACATTAAGGGTTATGTGGTATTTCTTAGACAAACAAATAGACGAAATTTCTGACCTTCCTGAAGGAGCATTCGGATTTATTTATCAAACAACTCACTTACCAACTGGAAAAAAATACATTGGTAAAAAATCTTTAATTTATAATTTAAAGAAAAAATTAGGTAAAAAAGAAAAAGCACTTTGGGAAGGAAAAGGACGACCTCCTATGTACAAACAAGTACAAAAAGAAAGCGATTGGAAAACTTACTATGGTTCACATTCTTTTATTAAAGAAGCAAACGATAAAGATTTAGAAAGAAAAATACTACAGGTGGCTTTTAATAAAAAAGAACTTACATACTTAGAATGCAAATGGCAATTTGTATTAGAGGTATTAGAAACTAATAAATATCTTAATGATAATATATTAGGTAAGTTTTACGATAGAGACTTTAAATGAAAGAAGATTTATTAAAAAAATTATTAGAATCAGTTTTAGGTAGAAGTAAGTCAGCCCGTGGGGGTGGAGAAGCAGTATTTACTTGTCCTTCTTGTAACCATCATAAGAAAAAATTAACCCTAAATCTATCAACTCAAAAATTCCAATGTTGGGTTTGTGGTTATAAAGGACACAGAGCATTCAAACTACTTAAAGCAGTAAGTGCATCACCAAAAGCATACGAACTTTTAAAAGACATTGACTCTCAATACAGTTTTAAAAAACAAACCACAGTCAAATTACCATCGGGTTCCTTGCAATTACCATCGGGAGTAACGCCTATAATGTCATCTTCAGCTATATTGTCGAAACACGCACTACATTATTTAAATCAAAGAGGAATCACTCCCCAAGACGTAGTTAAATATAATTTACATTACTGTGAACAAGGAGAATTAAGAAATATGGTTGTAATACCTTCATATGATAAAGATGGTTTTTTAAATTATTATGTTGGTAGATCATTTGATAAAAACGCATATATTAAACATAAACTCGCTTCCAGTACTAAGGACATAATTGGGTTTGAAATGTATATAAACTGGGATTTACCCATTATTTTATGCGAAGGTGCGTTTGATGCAATGGCTATAAAACGTAACGCGATTCCTTTATTTGGTAAACGAATTTCTGATTCTTTAATGAAACAAATAATCGAATCAAATGTTGAAAAAATATATCTTGCTTTAGATGAAGACGCTCTTAAGGATGCTTTTAAACATGCTGAAACGTTTCTATCCTATGGAAAAAAGGTCTATCTTATAGAAATGGGTGATAAAGACCCATCTGAATTAGGTTTTGAAGCTTTTACAAAATTACTACATAAAGCAACAAAACTAACAGCTTCTATATTAATGAAGAAAAAATTAGCCTTGTCATAGAGGTTCATATTTATAACAAACTATAGTTAATTAATGGAAAGAATCGCACTTTTACCTGGAGGATTCAAACCTCCTCATGCTGGTCATTATAATATGGCTATATGGTTAGCACAAAATACTAACGCTAATACTGTAATTATAAAAGTAGGAGCTAAAGAGCGAGATGGTATAACAAGAGAAATTTCTTTACAATTATGGGATTTATATAGAAAAAATGATCCCGATCCATTATCTCAAAAACTAACAATATTAGCTTCAAATTCAAATTCTCCGGTACAAGATGTATATGATTTTGTAGAAAAAGAAGCACCGGAAGAATCTACAATTTATTTAGGAATGGGTGAAAAAGACATAAATGACGCTCGTTTTAAAAATATCCCAAAATTTGCAGAACCAAAAGGAATTAAATTCGAAACAACTTTAGTACCACCCCAAGCAGGAGGTGTATCAGGTACTAAAATGAGAGAATTTATTAAAAGTGGTGATAAAGAATCATTTCAAAAGTTTATTCCTGAATTTTTAACAGATGAACAAAAAGATAAAGCATGGGAATTAGTTTCATCATTAGAAGAATTAATGTATGGAACTATGACTAAGCAAGAAAAAGCTAAACATGCTAAAAATCTTAAACGTCTTAAAAAAGACATGTCTAAACAGGGAGATCAATATATGGAAGTACCTAGCTACCTAAAAGGTACTTTAAAAAGAAAAATGTATGAAAGAGATCTTTCAGATAAAGAAGAAAGAATAGCTCAAAGTTTACCAGACAAAGAATTTAAAAAACGTTATGGTAAAGATTGGAAGTCAGTTAAGATAGCAACAGCAACAAAAATGGCTAAAAAAGAAGGAATGTATCCACCTTATAAAGCAGACCAAGTACAAAAAGTAAGATACCAAGCAAGTGATACTTTTACTAATAGCCCCAAAGACGCTAAAAAAAGAGGTTACTTAGAAGGTGATACTTACGAAAAAATGGCTGCTAAAGGTAAGAAAAAAGGCAATTTAAAACAAGGCACAGTTAGAAAAAGATTAAAAATTAAAGACGGGGAAAAAATTCCTTTATCTAAAATAAATAAAGCTATTTCAAAGATAAAGAAAATGAAAAACCCAAGTGAAAAAAATAAAAAATATCTTAAAGCATTAAATTTAGCTAAAACTTTAAAAACAACAACACATAAAGAAAATATAGACCCTAAATCCCAAGCTAAACATAAAGGTAAAGCAGCCCCTTACGGTTCAGCTTATGAACCAGTTAATGAAGCTGATCCTAAAAAAGGAACAGGTAAAAAACCTAAAGGATCAGGAAGAAGATTATACACAGACGAAAATCCAAAAGACACAGTTAAGGTTAAATTTTCAACTAGACAAGACATAGTGGACACTTTAAATAAAAAATCATTTAAAAGTAAATCTCATAAACGTCAGTCTCAAGTTATAAATTTAATACACCAAAGAGTAAGAGCAGCTTTAAATAGAGCTAAAGATCCAGATGTTAAAA
>VMHT01186501.1_pt1 | contig 26423 bp, 40 predicted proteins | sample 4693611 | NCBI WGS metagenome assembly VMHT01 (sample SAMN12280063, study PRJNA550983) | marine metagenome | isolation source: seawater sampled from same location over 5 years 0.02-0.2 micron viral filtrate | place: USA: collected off the coast of southern California halfway between the port... ...
AACCGGGAAAAAAATCCAAAACGGTTAAAAAGCTTAGAGAGCTAGAATAATGGCAAAGAAAAAAGCAGCCGGGGGAAGGAACCCCAAGGACGACTCCGGGAAAACCCAGGGACAACTGGCCGCCGAGGCCGGGGTTAATCTTTCTACCTGGAAACGCTGGGAAGCGGAGAAGGCTTTAGGCGGTGCAGATCTCGTCGACAATAAGCGGCAGGCAGAAATCAAAAGGATAGACACCGAGCGCGAAAAAACTGCGCTCTACATGGCTATCGCGAAAATGGAGTATCTGCCCAAAAAGGATCTGGAGATTGCCCTGGCTTTAATTGCTGCGGTTGCAGACCAACAGGACTCCGCAATGCTTTCGGAGCTGCCAGCCTTGTTGGATGGGTGCTCGGCGGCAGAAACCCAGGTAATTCTTGGAGAGTTTATTGACAACTGGAAAGAGGAACGCGCTAACGCTCACTCCGAAGCTTGGGACGCGGCGAGGACGGCCATCACAAAAACAATTCGCGGAGAGCTCAAAAAAGTTGCCGGATCAAAAGGGGCTAAATGACAGAAGGTGTTCAAATACTTACAAAAGCTTTTCAAGCTGCTGTCCAAAAAAGGACAACTCTTTCGCCTGCTAAATGGTGCCAAAAATTTGTGCGCCTTTTCCGATCTACGGATTCGGGTAGCTACCGTCCAGAATTTACGCCTTGGTGGAGCGAGCCAATGGAGGAAGTCTTGAACAACTCAAACAAGGTTATTTGCATTACAACTCCAGTAGGCTCGGGCAAGTCTACGTTCATTGAGGCCATGACTTGCTGCATCCAAGACCGCGATCCGGGGCCAATGCTCTTGACCTCCCAGACAGACCAGGATGCCCAGGACTGGGCCGAGACAGGACTCTGGCCAACGCTAAAAGCTTGCGAGCCGCTAAAGGCAAAGCTGCCAACGCAGCGTGGGAAGTGGCGAAAAATGGAATGCATCATTCCACGCGCCCCTATTCATTTGACCGGCGCAAACATTTCAGGGCTTCAGAGTAAGTCGATCCGCTGGGCGATAGCAGATGAAGCGTGGATGTTCAAAAAAGGAAGCCTAGGGCATTTGCTTAAACGACTCCACCGAAGATGGAATGGCCGAGCGATCGCACTAGGGCAAGCGGGGTTTATTGAATACGCCGAAAACGAAGAAGTGGCTGGCGATGATTTTACGCTTTTGCATCATCAAGGCGAGCAGCGCGAATGGATGTTTGAGTGCCCTTCATGCGGAACCGTTCAGCCTTACACGCTCGATCAGGTTGTAATGCCGGAGGAGGGGACGAATGCCGAGAGAGCAATGGCAATGCATTACGAATGCAACAATGAACAATGCAAAGAGCAGTTTAGAGATGACACCAAAACCAGAAGGGCGCTTTCGGATTCGTCGCGGTTTGTAAAAACCAGAGAAGCCATTTTGCCGGGCAACGTATCCTTCCACTTAAACGCCTTTGCGCTTTGGCGTTCTCCTTGGCAAGACATTGTCTTGGAATGGCTAACTGCTCAGGATTCCATGCGGCAGGGTTTGTCTATTCCGCTTCAGCAATTTACGCAGAAACAAATGGCGGAGCCTTGGGACGACGCTTTGACTATTGAGCGGCCAGATCTGGACTTTTTGGGAGAAGGCAAAAGCGTCAGTGATTTTGTTGAAGGGGAAAAGATTACCGGAGAGCTTATTAGGTTCGCCACGATTGACGTTGGACGAGATCACTACTGGCTAGGAATTAGGGCCTGGCGTCCAGACAGTTCTTCCGTTGGTCTTTACTACTCCCGAGTCAATACGGCGGAAATGCTGCACAAGCTTTGCCAGGATTACGGGGTAAACCCGAAGTGCACTTATATCGACTCCGGATATGAGGCGGGAAAGGTTTACGACCTTTGCGGAAGATACGGGTGGAGAGCGATCAAAGGGGACGGCGTGGCGGCAAGCTTTAAGCATCCAATCCCTGGCGGGACAGAAGAGAAGGTTTTTTCCCGCGCACGCCGTGTTCTTTCTCCAAGTCGAAAGCGGGTTGCGCTTTACCATATTGCGGTCAATCCAGTCAAAGACGTCTTGGCACGGTTAAGATCTGGAGAGTATTCAGCTTGGCAAGTCCCTGAAGATATAGGGAAGGAGTGGGTTGCTCAAATTGATTCAGAGGAGCGGGAAGAGTTTATCCACCCAACGACAAAGCAACTAGCCACAAGGTGGAAAAGGGTAAAGCGAGCAAACCACGCGTGGGACTGTGAGGTTTATCAGGTAGCCGCGGCGATTATGCACCGCGTATACAATCAATGACCTAAAAGGTAGTTTTAGCTCATTTACCAAAAGGCGGCATATAAGGTCTGCCGTTGTTTGCGATTTGCCAAAATTGCACTCTTGACGGCTTTGCTTTGCTTTAAAATGGCAAGAAGTGAGGCAAGCGCGTCAGATCTACAAAGCAATTCGGAACAGCCCTGAAAAGGTTTCGCAAATCAGGAACTGGTATGCAGAGGTCGCGCTGGATTGCTTAGATCCTGATAAGCAGCTTGAGACGACTTCGTTCACTTTAAACGGGCAAAGCGCAAGCGGCACCCTGGCTGGAACCAAACAGCAGCTTCTCGATTTGCTTTCGTTAGTGGTGAAGCAGCTGGACGAAGGAGCGGCCTACTCAACAAGGGTGACAGGTGTGCGCATTGGTTGATATGGCAATTCTCGATCAGTTTGGAAATCCGGCGGGAAACACTCGCTTCGCCAGGGCTGCGTCCAGGAACCCCTTTCGCGGGGTGCAGTTTGGCAACCAAGATAAAAGCATCAACGAGCTTATTCCTTCAAGGGACAGAAAGACTCTGGCTACGTTGTCCCGGCGATTGGTATTCAATCAGGGGCCACCCAAAGAAGCCATCCGACAGAAAGCCAGCTACTCAGTCGGAAAGGCTTGGATGCCAATATATCACGGCAGCGACTCAGCCGTTGGAGAAGAGGCGGTGTCCTGGCTGCAAAATGTTTGGTATCCGGTCTGCGATGTCAGAGGAAACGGCCATGACTGGCGCGAATTCCTGGAGGTTGTCTCCAAGTGTGTGGACAGAGACGGGGAAAGCTTTGTCCTTCTTACCGAATCGAAGAGCGGATTCCCCAGGTTGCAACACGTTCCGAGTCACCAGGTTTTTTCAGACAGCAGCGAAACGGTGGTGAACAAAGGGCCATATCGTGGCCTCAAGATTGACGACGGAGTGATATACAATAAGCAAGGTGCTTCTGTCGCTTACCGTGTCAACGCAGACAATAGCGGAAAAAGCTTTAAAGATATTTCAGCAAGGGATCTTTGCCACGTTTACGAATCAGATTTCCCAGAGCAGCGCCGAGGCTACCCAGCTTTTAGCCACGCCTTAGACGATCTTAAAAACAGCATGACCAGCACCGAGCTGGAGACGGTGAGACAAAACCTCATCTCGTCAATGTTCCTGGTGGAGCGTTCCCCTAACGGCCCAGATCCAGACGATCCGGCTTGGATTAGCGACATCGACACCACAAACAAAGAGGCCGTTTTGTATGAGCAAATCGCGCCAGGAATAAGACACATTGGCAGCGAAGACGGAAGCGGGTTTGAAGTTGTTGAGCATAAGAATCCAGGCGACACCTGGAGCAGCTTCAACGACCGGCTTTTAAAATCGGCAGTCGTAGGCTGTGGCTGGGCCTATTCAATGGTATGGGCCAGCCCGGGCCAAGGCACGGCAGAGCGAGCAGAGATCATGCGGGCGCGGAAGGCGATTGAGTCTAGACAGAAGCGCCTTCTGTATTTTGCGAAAAAGGCAATCACCTATGCAATTGCAAAAGCAAGCGAGGGAGGCTTTGGAGTTACCGCCCCTGGCAACATGCTGAAATGGTCGTTTTCAATGCCGGAACGTCTAAGCGTAGATGACGGCAGAGAAGCTCGCTCGCTCAGGGAGGCAGTCGAAAAGGGCCTTTGTAGTGAGCAAGAATACCAGTCATTTAAAGGAAAAGAATACGAGGAGCATTTAAGAGATCAAGCGATGGCTAAAGTCGCTAGGGCAAAAGTTGCAAGAGAAGTGTCAGAGACAAACGCCGAAGGCATTAACATTAGGCCCGAAGAACTTGGGGCGCACGACATCGTTCTGGCTCCGTTAACCGATCAAGTTTTAGAGCAAACTGATCCAGCAGGAGAAGAAGGAGAACAGAGCGAGCCTAAACAAACCGGGGCTTCTCAAGAGAGCGCAAAGGAACTTATCGACGCTTACGGAGCAGCCGTTCGTGCCGGGGCTCTTACTCCGCAACCAAAAGACGAGGCCCACTTTAGAAGCCTGGCGGGTCTTCCTCAAGTATCTGATTCGACCGCGGCCTTGTGGAAGAAGCAGGGAAACACAAGGCAACCGGTAACCCTAGCAAAAGCAGACGAGCCAAGAACGAACTAGCAACAATGAAGGAAATAATGATTTACGGGCCGATCGGCTCACAGGTAACCGCTAGAGAAGTTGTGCAGCAATTTCAGGAGGCACGCGGTGAAGAGGTCTTGCTGCGCATTAACTCAGAAGGCGGCAGCGTCTTGGAGGGAGAGGCGATTTTAAACGCGATCCGACAGCACGATGAAAAAGTATACGGTCAAGTCGACGGCTACGCCTTCTCGATGGCTGGGATTATCGCTCTCGGGCTGAGAGAGGAAGAGGGTCAAGGGGGGCTGACAATGCCCGCTGATGGCTGGCTTATGCTGCACGACGTTAGAGTGGGAGCTGGTGGGACTGTTGAGGATTTGGAAAGAATGCTCGCGCAGATCAAAAGCATGAACGCCTCGATTGCGGTAAAAGTCGCCTCCGCTTTTAACATCTCAGAAGAGGAAGCAGCTAAAAGGCTTAAAAATGAAATTTGGATGTCGGGAGCAGAAGCCTTGGAGGCTGGGATAGTTTCCGCCCTCAATCCTTCTGAAGCTCTAGCCGCCCAGCTAGACACCAGCAGTTTTACCAATATGCCGAAAGAATTTCTCCGCGGAATCCAGGACGAAGAATCGACCCAGGAAGAAACGGACCCATCAACAACGACAAACGAAATGAAGCTATTCAAGCTATTCAAAAACGATAAGGCCGAGCCTTCTTTGGAGTTTGCCGAGATTGGCCCCGATGACCTCGGAGCCGAGCTGGCAGAAGCCCAAAAGAGTCTCGACGAAGCAGTTGCAACTCACTCCGCGCAATTAATCGCACGCGACGAGAAGCACGCCGAAGCTCTCCAGAACGCTCTATCAGAGCAGGAGGTTGAGCTTTCTGCAAAGCACGCCGAAGAACTGGCGAAGAAGGACGAGGCCATCGAGGCCGCTAGTAACTCTTCCGAAGAAAAGGCAAACGAGATCCTCGCGCAAGCTGGCCATTCTCCAGTGGAGACAACCGAGCCACAAGAGGAGTCCATCAAGGACAAATACCTGGCCCTTTCGCCAGGCGAGGACAGAGCAAAATTTCGGGCCGATAACGCCGAGGAGCTTAAGGAAGCCTTCGGATCTGGAGCCCTCAAGTAATTAAACAAATCAAACACAACCAAATAATACAATGGCAGCAGTAGACCTATCAGTCGAAGAACTTTCCGACGAAGCAGTAAGCAAACTCGGCGAGCTTCTCGCACCAATTCAAGCCTTCACCGTTCTGAATCCTTCAGACGCGAGGGTGAAATCAACCGGCACTAACGGCGGCGTTTATCAAGTCGAAGTGACTAACGCGCTCCCGACTGTCGCGGACAATCCAGCCGATTACGAGGCAATGACCTCGGGCACCCAGACAAATGTCGCAATCACAACCGCGAACATTTCTGTGATGCAGAAGCTGACAAACCTCCAGCAACAGCAGGGCATTCCGTTTAAGACTCGCATTCCAGACGCATCGAAAGCGCTTGCCGCTGGGATCTGGAACAAGGTCACCGCCATGATCAATGGAGGTGGATACACCGACGCCGGACAGGCAGCTTCTGCGAGCGCTTTGACGGTTGCAGAAATCCAGACCTTGCGTGCAAGTGTTCCAGCGAACGACGTTGCGCTGATGGTTGAGCATTCCACTAGTGGAGCCCTCTACCCATCTGACAAAAACAGCTTCCAGTTCAACGAGGTTGGCGCCTACGGGTTTAATAACATTTACCCAGTGTCCGACTTCACCGGTGGAGTCACAAAGCAGATGGCTTTTGCTTGTTCCAAGGAGGCTGCGGTTGCAGTTTCTGGACTTGCACTGGAGCGGCAGGAGTCAATCGACCTGACTAACGGTTCCTCGATTATCGAGAACTTCACAATTGAAAGCGTTGGAATCCCGGTCGAGCTTAGGATCTGGCAGAATAGCGGCACTAAGGATCTCTACCTTACTCTTGAAACCTGCTTCGGAATCGACACCGCCGACGCCACCGCAGGCGCATTCCTCGACCACGCGTAACCATGTCCTATCTGATCCAAGACAGTAAAGACGGCAAAGCCAAGGTTCTCCTTTCCGGGGGAACCGCGGCTTGTGAGATAGAAGGAGCAAAGCAACACGCTTCCGGCAAGTCCGACCTAATTGTTATTTGTGATCGGAAGGGAGTGGTTGCCCAGTTTTCAGGGAATTACCAAATTAATTTAAAGCGGCGCGAAGCTTCAAAAGCGCGGCAGGCCAAAAGCCAAGACGAGAGAAACGCGGAATCCGCTTTAAGGGCGGCGGAAGCAAACGAGGCGACAGCAAACGCCGCTCTTGAAAAAGCTAAGGCCAGCGCAGACGAAGCCGCAAAGGCCGCAAAAGAACGGGCGAGCGCGGCAAAAGCGGCGAGCGTTCCGGCTACCAATCAACCAACAAAAAAGGCCGCAAAGAAAAAAGCGGCTAGCAACAATTAGAGGCGAGGTAGTATCCCGGCCCTGGTTTGGCTTTGTGCCACCAGGGCTGGGAATCGCCACTGAAATAAGTGTCTATTCTCGGAAAGATAGCAGTCCAGGCATTAAAGCCTGCGGCAAGTTTGCTTGGCCCAAACGACAAGCCAAGCTCCCTAATTATTGGAACCGAGGGGCAAGCATGGGAAGGCACCGTTAATGAGGAAAGAGTAACGAGGGACTATATGGATGGCGGCCAGCAAGTAGAAATCGAGCAAGAGTTTGTGGGATCAAGCGAGGAATTTCTGGAGCGTTACCCTGACAACGCAAAGACTTACGAGGGTTTAGCTGCAACAGTTGACGGCAAGTCAAGAAAGGTTGGCGAAATTACAGTAGGAGAAGCCTTCACAACCATCAGCTTAACAGGACCGGAGGAAGCGCCATGAATATAAAGGCAACCGCGGAAATATCCAAAGCTTCCATGAGGAAGTTCCAGAAGAAATTTGGAGACACATCCAACCAAGCTTTGTTACGCTTGGCGGTTTCCACTGGCCGCGAATGCGCTTTGCTCACCCATCCAATGAAGAACGGGAAAGCAGTCCAAATGGATGCGATCCAAAAGGGGGCGAGAAAGAATATAGCAGTTTTGCCGCCTAAGCTTTTTAATCAAATCACCAAAAAGCCAAACCCTGCCTTTCGATTTTCAAGGGGGGCCGCTGGGGTTGTTTGGTCAAAACTGACAGAAGATCGAATACTAAGAAGCGATCGGGAGATTTATGACTTTATCGAGCAAACCAGAAAGCCAAACGGTCGGGCGGGTTGGCTTCCTTATACCGAAAAAGCCATTTGCAAAAAAGGCGATTTCAACAAGGCAATGGTAAGGCGGCGTAAACTTGCGGGCGTTACCAAGGGTTCTTGGCTTGGAGGACACCAGGAGTTATCAAAGAAAATCAGAGGAGGAGACAAGCCGAGGCTAGGCAAAAACTTTATGAACTATGCCCAGAAGCACATGGACAAGGGCACGGGGAAATACCGCGGAAAGAAACTAGGTAAGAGCGAAGCGCATTTAATTAGTGAAGCGCCAGCCACTAAAGACCAAAGGATTTTTCCGAAGAAAAACGCTAAGGACGCAGTGGAGCGAGCCTGGAAGAAAACTTATAGGTGGTATCGGTTACAGTGCCGACTCCAGTTTGCAAAATGATTACCGATATTGTTATATCAGGAGTGGCGGATTTTCTCAGAAGCTCTGGAAGATCGGAGCTGACAAGCGTCAACATTTACGAAAGGGACTTTGGGGATGATCTGGCTTACCCGGCGGTCATTGTTGCGGACGATGGAACGCCAGAAGAAGACGCGATAATTCGCGGTCAGTGGTCAGTTCCTGTGGCTGTTATTTTCAGGAGCGCACCAGAGGGCGACAAGGACGCGCAGGCACACCGCCTCATCTGTAGAGCTATAAACGATCTAGTGGGGGACTCGGAGGCGCTGATGGAGCACCTGGGCAACTCCATGCACTGCAACGACACACTCGGCGGTCAAGGGACAACCGAAGCCTCGGATGGATTCCGAGAGACAACTTTTACTGTGGAAGTTAAAGCCGCAGAATTATCATAAACTAAAAATCAAGAATCAATGGCAGCGACAAAATACGGCTCTAATGGAGCCTACGGAATTACCTCGGAGGAAAACAAAGGGCTTTTTATTAGCTCTCTTTCAGCCTCAGTCTCAGAAGATGTGGCCGAGTGCCCAGACTCGCTGGGAGAGGTTGCAAACATCGTAATGTATAACCAAAACGGAACCATTAGCGGAGATGGGGCTGTGTTTGCAGCGAATGATACTGGGCAGACGACCGGCGGCGTTTTGCTGATTAACTCGACTGCTATTTATGGAAACTCGGACTTTACTGGAATCAGCAAGTGGTATGTTGAAAGCTCTGAGCTTACAGGATCAAATACCGATTTCCAGCAAGGCTCATTTAGCGCACGCGGGTTTATTAATTTGACCGCCTCTTCAGGAACTGAAGTTACCGGCCCTTAATATGGCAGCGAAACCTAAACAAGTTTCCGAGGAAGCCGAGATTGTGGCGTGGAATCGGAAGCTATCAAAAGCAAGGGAAGAAAAAAGAAAGGCAAAAAAGAGTGCCACTAGCAGGACTAAAAAAAGGAACGGCAACGATTAGCGTTACCGACATCAAACTCGCAGCCTCTCTCATGGCGCTGGGCATTTCCCCAGTGCCGGGGGAGGAAGTGAATTTGCTTACCGGGGATGAAAAACATCTATCCTTCAATTTTCTACCCAACGCAATTACCGCGGGCGGGTGCAGAATGACGGCCGAGGATATTATTCAAGCTTGGAAGCAAGAGAGAAAAGCCAAGACAAGGGAGGAGGAATGGTCACATCAAAACCCCGACCATCCTCTCTCGTATCTGATGTGCGCCTGGGATAACTACCTCTGCGTGCGGACATACGTTAGGACTGCGAAAGCATCAATTTATCTAACCAAGGGAAGAAGCGTGGCGCTAATTGATCCAGAAAGGACACCAAAGCACATGGAAGAGATGATCCTGGGAAGGATGGGCGTATGAACAGAGAGAGCAAAAGAGCAAAGAAAGCTCGCAAATACTTCCAGGGCGGCAAGATGCCTGACGGTTTAGAACTGTTTCCCCTAGACGGCGGCAAGCTGGAGATCATGCAGGAAATCATCGAGTCCAGCGAAGCCGAGGAAATGGATGAGGCTGCTTTAGGGGCCGCCATGCTTTTCATGTATTCCAGCAGGTATAAGACGCTAAAAGCAATGGACCTCGACGAAATTGTTGAGAGAGGCACCGAGCTGGGCAGGGAGGCAACCCTTGAAGATCGGCAAGCAGCCGAGGAAATAATCCTCGCAGACTTTGACGCTCTAGGTGCAAGCATGACAACTCAGGCGGGAAAGGAGGAAGCCCGGAGCAAGCAGGGGCAAGACCGTTTGGTTACGCCAGCTTTATCCGGGCAGGACTTGAAATCGGATACTCCCGGGCAGACCTTGAAGACGTCAGCGTTATCGAAGTCCTCCAAGTCTTCTTTGCCGCAGAATACTGTAACAAGTCAGAAGGAGAAACATGGGACTGGATCAACTACGATAAGCAAGAACTCTCCACAGCAAGAGAGAAATTACGAAGCGTTGGCCGTCCAGAATGGCTAACGGACGATTATATTTTAAACGATGGCACTGGGAGCAATACTGAAAGTTAAAATGGATTCTTCCGCGGTAAAACGCGGGCTAATGAATCTTAAGCGGGGATTTGCTAGAGTCGGAGCCGTGGCAAAAGCAAGCGGCAGAATGGCTGCGAAATTCTGGAAACCCATTGGGGTTACCCTGGCTGTGGTTGCTGCCGGCGCAATGCGTTCAGTCAATTTCATGACTGAAATTAATAACGAAATGAAACGCACGGGTCGAAGTGTGCCGGACATTTTGGCAACCGGGAAAGCACTGGAACTTGTTGGACTAAACGCTGACGAATCGGCCGACCTCATTAACGATATGCAGGAGCGTCTTCAAGATGCAAGGTATGGTGGGGGTACGGGGCTGGAGGGCATTGAAGCCTTGAAAGGGGCCGGGCTGGTTTTGCAAGACTTACTGCAAATGGGGCCGCAAGATCAATTTGAGAAAATCATGAGGGCCGCGAACAAGGCCGGCCTTGATACCGCAGAAACAGCTTTCGCCTTGGATAAAATTTTCGGAGGGAAAGGAATGCGGCTTACCGGGTTGGCTTTCGATTACGAGAAGATTATGGGTGAGGCTCGGTCAATGACCAAAGACCTCTCCGAGCAAATCGAAAAGCTCGGGCCTGAAGGCATTGAGAAAGTGCAGTTCGCTTTTGAGCGTATGAAAACAAGCATCAAGGCGGTAGGCGTTAGCTTTGCTCAAATGATTCCTTGGGAGGCGGTCACAAAGCTAGCTCAATCAGTTGCTGGCTCGATGACTAAAGTAATCGGGCTTTTTAACTCAATGATGGACAACCCTCGCGGGTTCTTCATCGCAAGCCTTGAAGTCTTTTTGATGGAGTGGGCAAAATTTACTAAAGGGGTTTCCAATTGGATTGACGGCCTTCTTGAAAGAATCGCCAACAAGGCAACTGAGATCGGAGCGAATATTGGAAAAGCAATTACTGAAGGGCTGGGAGGGCTTGGTGACCTAATTAACAAATTCGCCCCGCAATTAGCTAACCCGAAAACGGCAACCCCGTTTAATCCTAAATCGGAAAAATGGAAACGGAACAACGCAGGTTTTGGCCTTATGTCAATGGGTGCAGACCCCGGAATAGGGAAAAAAATCCTCGGGGGAATTCTGGATAGCAACCGGCTTCTGGGGAACATTGAAAGCAAACCGGGGGCGTCGTTTGTAGGATAAGATGGCGGCGACTTCATACGGCTTGGGGAGTTTTGAATATAAAGCTCGACCAGACTTTACCGCTAACCGCGATGCTAAAGGAGCATGGTCGGCCAGGAATTCTTTTACGATGTTGCGCGAGGTTTGGGAGACCTTTGCCCGCGAGCAGTTTGCCAAAGGCGCAATTATTACAGACCTTTACCCGGAGCTTAACGCTTACTGGGGGTTTTTAACATTGGAAAGCGTAGAGGTTAGCCATGAGCCTGGGGCGATTACTATCGCAAGGTGCACCTGGGCGGGATGGAGCGAGACAGAATACGACGAAGAAGAAGACGTCGTTTACAACCTAAGCGGAACAAGAGTTGAAAGACCAATTGAAGAACACCCGCTTTTCAAAAAGGAAGTGGTCAACAATGTCGACTTGCGAACGATTTACAAGGCAGTCCTGATGGGGGCGATAAAAGGAGAGTTTAAAATCAACGAGGGGCGAGAAAAGGACCCTGACGTTTTGTATATCATCTCTACAACCGACGCCTCGATCGAGCATCCAATTGAAAACCCGACGACGATCAAGTGGCTGGAAATTATTTTGGAGCAAGGCGTCAAAACCTACCAGGCGCCGACGTTACAATGGACTGAAGAAACAAGCAGCGCCACTGGATGGAGAGATTACGATTTAAACAAACTTGGGCTTATCGAGTTTGATGGCGACAACCGCCCGCCAGGACACCCGCCAATGCCGCAATACGGCAAATTCAATTGGCTGAAAATTTCCATGAACCAGTCGGAAGAGGGGACGGTTTATCAGCAGTCGCAAACCTGGGAGCTTTCTCCTCCGGGGGGATGGCAGCCGGCTTATCTTTACGATTACGACTTAAGCGAATTGGAGGGAGATGAATAAATGACTGTTTCTCGCATAGCGTCAACTCCCGACATTAAGCCGCGCTCTGATCAAACAGAAGAGGCGCGGCAGTGGAATAAAATGCGGGATGCCGTCTTGAGCCTTTACCGGTCAGGCCGCCCATTAGACCGAGATAACCAGCTTAGAATTCCTTGCGGCTTTGAACCAGTCCCAGAAATTCCAGACTTTTCTGCCGTTAATCCGAACGACCCTGGCGTAGGAATGCAGCTTGGCCGGCTTCGCTTTCTGCAAATGCCGCTGACAACGAAAACAGGGGCCGAGCAAAAGTCGATTGACGTCGTTCCAACTTTGGAGGGAGAGGCTTTGGACGCTGACCCGGCGCCGCGAAAATTTCTGGCTTCCGGCAACTATGAGGCATGGGTTGTTTTTCGCGAGTTTGGGCCAGAGGCTAAAATCATTTTTGCTGATCTGGACGCCGGCCCAGGGACTTTAGACAAAGACCAGAAAGCTGAGCGCCTGGCTACTTTTGAAGTCTACTACCCTGACTCTACCTTAGCTGAAGAAGTCCAGATCCCAGGCATCAAAGTAGACAAGCAGTTTATCAAAGACAACCTGGCGGTTTCAACTGACCGCCACCAGTTCCGCGTTTACAAAACCGATTCGGACAAAGTCAAGGTAGAGGCCGGCAATTTTGTTTGGTTGAACGGTCCAAGTCCAAAACTGGTTTCTAAAGAGGTTGAGGTTCCAACCTCCGCGGATTTAACGGTCACGGCAAACGGTTTTGTTTACGCTTACGGGTATTTCACTGTCGCGCAACATTCGCAGAACACTCACACGCTTTCTTCAGGCTTAGACGTAACCATTACAAACTTCCGTTTAAGCAGCATTGCAAGCGTTGGGTTTGAGTTTCGCACAACCGAACACGCTGCCGGGACAGACACTACAACCAGGTTTTCTACCGGCAACTTCTATTACAAAATTGCCGAAGTCGAACTCGTCGGGGGCGAAGTGTTTGTCACAAACCAAATTGCGAACGGCCCCATCTTCGTTAGCGAGCTTTCAGACTCAGAACTTTCCTAAATCTAAAAAACATTATGACTATAACCAAAGCAAGCGCCCAGCTTTCCCTCTTGGGAACAGCTACTCCAACGCGCACAAATGTCACAAACTCGGTAGCCATTGGCTCCGCGTTATCCACAAAATCTTACTCTGATGCGACATCTGTTTACTCAGTAAAGGCGACGGCCACCACGACTAGCGATGTCTGCTCGATTGAATTAAAAAGCGGAGACAAATCAACTACGGGAAGCCCAACCGTTGTAGATGACGGGGTTGACTTTGAAGGAAAAGACATAGGAACTCTGTCGACCTGTTACGCCATTATGGTAGAGCAACTCGTTGACGGAGCCATGTTTGTTGATGGAGATTTTACAGAAATGCGGACAATGACAAAGGCCGGAGATAAGTGTCTCTGGGTGTGGGAAACAGGAGTTTCTCTAGGGACTGAAAAAGTAACCTTGGATCTTAACGCCACTGGAGTCTCTGCCGAAATTACAGTTATCGGAAAATAACGAGAAAGAAAAATGGCCAATATTGAACTCCAGCGTGGTCTTAATCAGACCATTAACGTCACCTACCTTCTGGCCGGGCAGACTACTCCGGTTGACCTCGGGGATTCTGGGGTTTATTCGGCTTCAATGGTAGTCCGTCGCAAAAGCGGCGAGAGCCTGCAAGGCGCAGTCATTGACACGCTCACCAGTGCAAACGGGCGAGTAATTTTAATTGATAATCCAGGGGCCGACGGCCCGAACATTCAGTTGAAATGGAACACGGCGCAAAGCGAGGCCCTTCCGAATGAAGACCTGATTGTTTCGGGTGATCTAAAAATCACAAAGGTGGCGGACTCTCAAACCGAGCACCACATCCGACTTACATTTGCACTAGACCAAGAGATTGTAGCATGAGCGTCACCGATAGTATCACAATAAACCAAGCGACAAACAAAGTCACTGTAACCGCCCAGGGTTCCGTAGGCCTTAACGCGGGCGGACAAATTGACGGGAACCTGGAGGTCACGGGAACGCTTGCAGTGGGCGGCAACCAACTTGGCAAAGACGTCAGGTTTTGGGGGGCAACCGCAAACAAGTATTTCCTCTGGGACGCCAGCCAGGACACGGTGATTATTACGGGAGATCTACGTGTCGACGGCCAAACTACCATAATCAATTCCACAGTTGTTAGCATAGCCGATCCCGTATTTTCGCTAGGTGGAACAAGTGTCCCGACGTCGGCAGACAGCAAGGATAGAGGTATAGAGCACTTTTATTACGATACAGCAGCGGGCGCAGGAAAGCGTGGATTCTTTGGCTACAGCAACGCGGATAATGCCTACAAATTTTTAACCGACTGCCCAGACCCTAGCGGGGCTGAGATCTTTACGGGGACGGCTGCAACGTTACACATGGGACATCTCAATTTTGTTGAGGGTTCCGGCGGCCAGATCCAGTTCAATGGGACTGAGAAGATCAACATCGGCACAAACAATATCGGACTCCGCAAGCCGATCTATGGCATGGTCAGCACGGTTGACATCGGTCTGTCTAGTAATCCGTTCCGCGCTGGTTATTTTAGTGGCACAGTCAACGCCGCTGAGCTAGAGGTCGCTCAAAGCGCAGACGATGCTGGCTTAGAAATAAAAGGCTACGACGACAAGTCAGGCGAGACTCTGAAGGCTTACGTCAAGAGCACAGGTGACTCTAGAATTGACGCAACCCGCGCCCTGTACCTTTACAGTGGCGATTCTTACGGCGGCGGGATGGGAAGCGGAACTACCTCTGGCGTCACTTGGGATGCGTTCAATCAGTTTACATTTACACCGGAAAGTGCGGCCAGAATTCCTTTGTCCATTGAAGGCGCTTCGGGACAGTCGGGCGATTTATTTAACATCACAAGCAACGGCGGCAGCGCGGGTGATCTGTTGACAGTTGACTCCTCTGGCAACGTCGGCATCGGAGGAGTCACGGCACCTGCTAGTGTGCTGCACATAAAAGACGCGACCAATCCTCCTGAAATACGTTTAGAAGATGCTGCTGGAGGAACCCAGACAGCTAAAATAGTTTTTGATCAAGCGGGGCAGAACTCTCTTGTTTTATCGACTCAATACAGCAGCGCAACAAATGTAATCCAGTTTGCTCCCGCAGGTAGTGTAGCCATGACGCTGCAAGGAGGTGGCAACGTCGGCATCGGCACTACGGCACCTTATGCTTATGATACAACAGCGACAAGACTGCATGTAAAAGATGCTGGCTCATCAGGTTCTATTTCTGAAGTCGCAAGGCTTGAGGGTGCAAGCGATGCTGATGGTAGCGGTGCAATTTTAAGAATAGGAACCTCAAACGATAGAGGTCTATACCTTGAAGGAGGTAGAGTAGGGTCAGTTCCCTATGCTAGTATCGGAACAACTGAATACAATGGAGCGAAGACAGAAGGTATGCGTATCGACTCCTCTGGCAACGTCGGCATCGGAGGAGTCACGGCACCTGCCACAAAGCTAGATGTCGCTGACAAAATCCGCGTTGCGGAAAACAGCAACGTGGCGTTTTACGGAGCAGATTTTGTGAGGCTTTTTGTGAACCAATCTTACTCATTCACTGATTCTGGCGGCACGGTGAAAGCTAAGATCGGCCTTGCTGGCGACTCTTATTTTACGGGTGGAAATTTGGGCGTGGGAACGTCTAGTCCGGCTGCAAAGATCCATGCTTACTCATCAGGCAACGGAGAAGTAAAAGTCGAAAGGGCAAGTGGTGCAGCTATACTTACTCAAGCACAGGCAAGTCTTGGTCGATTCGGGACCTCGAGTAACCACAACCTTCAGTTGATGGCGAACAATACGGGTTATGTCACAGTCACCACTGCTGGTCGGGTTGGAATATCAACGTCAAGCCCCATAAGCCAGCTTCACGTAAACAATAGCGTCAGCGGATCAAATACAGACGGTATTAGCATCGGAAAAGTAGAGTCTTCGGGCTGGACCGACGCCAACGAAGAGCTAGGCCGACTGTCTTGGGCTGGTAGCTATTCTAATTCATCAACCGCAGGAGTAGGGGCATATATATCGGCGGCGGCGGATGCTAATTGGGATGGCACTGAGACACCAGCTCGACTCACATTTAACACAGCACCCGAAAGCTCAACCACTCCAGTCGAGCGCCTACGCATCGACTCAAGCGGGAATGTGGGAATAAACAACCAAAACCCAACCGCTGCGAAGTTAGTTGTTAGAAAAGATGACGGCTATGCGTTCAGAACTGAGAACGCTTCTGGGTACACTTTCAGAATCGCAGGAGCAACAGGGAACACAGAAGTAGGGGGCGCTCTTGATGTAGGCGGAAATATTAGCTCAACCTCTACCGTTGAAGACGGGTCGGCGCTAATCAACACTTTCAATGCAAACGTCGCAACTCCAGCGGAACAATTCTTCGTCGGCAACAATCTGGGAGACGTTGACCTCGGCAACAAAAGAGGGGACCTTAAACTCTTCTGCGGCTCTTCAGAGTTCCTGCGTCTTGATGACAGCGACGACCAGACTGTTGCATCAAAAGACATTCGATTCCAAGACAGCATCAAAGCAAGATTTGGCAGCAGCTCTAACCTTCAGATCCAACATAACGGAACAGACTCGCGCATCGATAGTACGACAGGGAATCTTTTGCTGGTCAACTACGCGAACGGAAAAGATATAGGGCTCTACAGCGACGATGGCAGCGGCGGAGTTACTTCCTACCTGACCATCGACGGTAGCCGCGAAGAAGTAGTGGCCAGCAAGCCACTGATCCAGACTCCGGGCACGGTAGACCCTGCTAATAATGGTGAGCTCGCTTTTACAGTTGTAAGCAATACATCAATCAAAATTAAATACAAAGGCACAGATGGCACCGTCCGCAGCACTTCACTAACACTTTCTTAAAACAATCTATGACAAAGACAATAGAACTAACATTAAGCCAAGAAGAGGCTCAACAGCTTCTTGCTCTGATTGATATCTCAATTAAGGCCGGGGGCTTGCAAGTCGCCAAGCACGGTTCCGACTTAGCTGAAAAAATTGCCAAGAAAGCGCGAGAAGAATCTGACGACGAATGAAAACAACTATTCTTTTGATTCTCGCAGGGGCGTTGTGCTCCTGCGAGACCACCAACCTTACCCCGGAGCAAGCAAGAGAAGCGGCAGAAGCTGCGCGGCTTTGGGTAGACGTCGCCAAGGAGGCGAAAACTGTGATCCTTGACGACAAGTGATCAAAGACCTCCATCTCTGGCTAACCGGGGCGCTGCTCTGGGTGGCTATTCTGGCGATGGCATTCTGTGAACGAATTTAACTACTATGAAGAACGCAAAAATTTCTTGGAAGACCACCGTGGGCGGTCTCTTTTCTGCAATGGGTGCCGCTATTGTCGGCGCTAATGTTGCTATCGGTTTAACTCCTCCAGGTTGGTTGCTTTGGGCCGGGTATCTGGTGTCGGCCATTGGCCCAGTGCTCTTAGGAAGCAGCGCTAGGGACGCAAGTGCTACCAGCCAGGATCACGGGGCGAGGCCGTGAGCAAAGGACTGATTAATGTCGGCCCATATCTTCCCAGGCTGCGCAAAATGTGCGCTCTGCTTCTAATCAACAACAGGCTGGAAGATTTGGAAGGCAAGGCCGATACGAAGACGAAAGAGCAACTTAGCGAACTGTTGGACCTCATCCGCAAAATATAATGCCTTCTGAATTGCGCCAGAACTGGGCCATGCAAAACCTCCCCCTGGTAATGGTGGCGGTTGGGTTTATCGGCTGGGGCGTGCGTTTAGAGGAACGCATGGCTAACCATCTCAGCTTGCCATATCATGACGGCATGAGGCAGCAGAGGGACGATCTAATTGAGATTAAAGCGGAGCTCCGGTTTCTGCGGGAAGACGTCTTAGAATTGCGCAAAAACCTGGCCCCTGCGGACTAGGCGGACAGCGGCAGCAAAAAAAAAATCACTCCGAAAACTCTTTAAATAAAGGGGTTGCGCTGGTTGTGGTTAAGAATAGTGAACAAATGGGTTGCGCTTGAGATGCGCAGAGGGTAGGGCTGTAAACGCTGCCGGAAACAAGAGGCGGCAAACTACCCTGCCTATGAAAATACATCCAAAACAAGAAGCTGCCGCGCATTTTATATGGCTTGCAGCATCCGTCTTATTCTGGCCGCCACTCATAGCGGCCTCCTGGGCTTTCCTGCCATTGCTTTTGGCATTCAGCGGATCAGTCGCTTGTTCGCTTGGGCTCTACTTAACAGCATACCCAGCTATCTTTTTTCTGTGCAGCAGCAGGGGCGTCCGGGGCGATGGTGCGGTTTACTTACGACCCACCATCAACCCGGACGTTGGCCAATTTATTGGGACGGGTGTAACTACGGACGCGAAGGGGGAGGGGTTAAAGCTTCTCCCTCTTCGCGGCTCCAATAAGCCGAGCACTAAGGAGAAGGAGGCGCTGCGAGAGGCAGGCTTTACCGTGATCGATTTGCCGTCTGATCGGCAGAATCCAGACGTTGCTTAGGGCATGAAAGAAGCAACAAGCGTTAGTGGAAGTTTTCCAGGCTTTCTAGAAGCGGGCGACCTTGACGGCAACGACATTACTCTAGCGATTAAGGTTGTGAGGGAGTCGGGCCCCGATGATAAGGGCCAAGACGGCAAGCCCTTGGAAAAGCCAATCGTGGTTTTTGCCAATGCCCGAAAAGAGTGGGTTTTAAACATCACAAACGCTCGGACCATTCGGACGCTTTACGGCGACAAGTATGAAAAGTGGAAGGGTAAAAAGGTAACGCTCTACCCCACTACCTGCCGAGCTTTTGGCGAGACTAAGGCGTGCATTCGCGTGCGGATGATTGATCCAGACACTGGGAAGGAGCCAGATCTGTTTTGAGACACGCAGCATTTTTAGAAGATGGAGTCCACAAAGGGATCTGCCCGCACGCTTACCATACTTGGGAGCTTATTAAAGATCGCCCGGAAACTGGCCCAATTAGCAATAGCCAGCTAAAGGACTTTGCAAACAAAGGCGCTTTGGGTTGGCGACATTCTGAGCGAAAGAAAAGTAGCAATGCCATGGCGTGGGGGAGCCTGGTTGATTCCTTGCTGTTTACCCCTGGCGTCGAGGAGTTTGTTTTTAAGGAAGACAATCCGCACCTATCGACAAACGGCAGAGCGTTAAGCAAAGCGGCCAAGCTGTGGGAAAATGATCAGATCCTTGAGGCGAAAACGATTGTCTCGGAAGCTCATTTTGACGCTGCCGAGGTGGCAGTTGCCAGGCTTAAAGAAACGCCGGTAAGCGCAAAGATTCTCGAGGGCGCGGACTACCAGGTTGGGCTTGTTTACACTGCGGATCATGGCATTCCGACGAAGGGGCTCGTTGATGTTTTGCCTCATGAGTTGGACTCAGACGATTGTATTGCGGACCTAAAGACAACCGCTGCAAATCTATACAGTGACGACGACCTAGCCCGGCAGTGCGGCAAGTTTGGATATCACGTCCAAGCGGCGCTTTATCTATATCTTTATAATAAGATCACGTCGGACTACCGGAACAGGTGGAAGATCATTTGGCAAAGCTCAAGCGCTCCTTACGAGGTGCGCGTTACTGAGCTGCCACAAGAATGGATTGACGCAGGGAAGGCTTATATCCGCTATCATATGCCCCGCTTTATTCGGGCCATCAAGTCGCACCGTTTCCGATCCGTTTTCTCAAAGGCGGAAACATACCTACCAATGCATTCTTCCGCTCTCTACGCCGAGGAGAACCAAATGGAGCTGCTATCCACAGTCGAATAATGCCGAGATACGCGAAAAGAACAGACGACAATCACTCGGAAGTGGTCGAGGAGCTGCGCTCTGTTTTGCATGATGGAACGGTGCTGGACGCCTCTGGGGCTGGGCACGGGTTTCCTGATCTGGTGATCGGCTGGAAGGGGAGGAACTACCTGGTGGAACTGAAAGATCCCAACAAGCCGCCATCTCGGCGAAAGCTGACGAACGCACAGGTGAGCTTGCACGGCAACTGGCAGGGGCAGATAGCTGTCTGTCATAGTGCCGCCGAGGTAATGGCAACCATTGCAAGGGAGGTGGCGGCATGAGCTACGATCTTTTCTATGACCAACCAGAAAGCCTTTCTCCGAGAGAGAAATGGTGCCGAGATAACCGCGTGTTGGCCGGGCTTACCCACGGCAGAGATCAGCAAATGTTTGGCGACTACGTGGCCTATGTCGCCGGGCTGAAGCATATGGAGTATGGGCACACGCGAGATGTGGCGCTTGAGAAGTTGGCCATGACTCTCTGGAAAAAAGAAGACATTAAACCTTGGTATATGACGACATGAGGGCCGAGACGCAGACAGACAAAGTGCTTTTGCACTTAGAAAAACGCGGAAGCTTAACACCGCTTCAGGCAATGGACCAATATGGGATCATGCGACTAGCTGCCCGGATTGGAGAGCTACGCAGGGAAGGGCACGACATAGCAAGCGAGCCTTTTAGGACACCAGGCGGCGCTACGGTAAGCCGTTACAGGCTGATTCAGGAGCCGCAGCTAAAACTTTTTGCCTAAAGAAAAGGCAGAATAAAAAGAACAGAGAAAACAAAACAGAGAAAACATGATAACGAAAACCACGCCTAAAAAGGAATTAGCCATCAACCGCCCAGTGCTTATCCAAGCAGTGAATTTGCGGCGGGCTACAATCCACATCAAAGGAACTGCGCCTTTAATCCAACATTCTTGGAATGAGAAATCTAAGGAAATGTTGCGCATGACCGCAGCAGAGCGCCGAAAGGTTCCAAAGACGGCACGCAATCCTGAAGCCGAGTTTCTTGCGGCCACTTGCTGGTGCGAAGACGGACAATATGGAATTCCTGCAATGGCAGTAAAAAGCGCAATGATTGAAGTTGCGCATAAGGACGCGGGCCTTCCAAAAACCACAGTCCGAAAGGCGCTCAGGTTCAAAGTTGCTGGGATTATTCCAATGCAATGCAGCGAGCCGAAAATGCGAGAAGACATCGTGCGGATTGGAAACAATCAAACAGACATTCGCTACCGTCCTGAGTTTGAAAATTGGGGAGCAGAAATCTCATTTGATTATGATGCAGACCTTTTGACAATTCATGACGTTATAAACCTTACAAACAGAGCAGGTTTTTCCGTTGGCATTGGAGAGTGGCGGCCAGAAAAAAACGGGGAACACGGGACGTTTGAGGTAGACGCCGACAAACCCACAAAAGACGAAGCTGCAAACTGCTAGAAAAATGAGCGAAATTACTAGTGTGCAATGGGCCAAAGGCTCAAGGTTTAAAGTTGACGCAGCGGAGGCGCGAGAGTGCTTGCACATCGTCAGGAAAAAACTGGGTGGGCATATAACTCCGGAGGCTATTCTTGAAGAAGCAGCAGACGATAGCAGCCCAATCCATAATGAGTTTGAGTGGGACGATTCTGTTGCAGCGCATGAGCACCGGAAGGAAACTGCTCGGGCAATGACTCGATCTATTCAGGTAATTAGAAAAGAGGCTCCAAACGTAGTAGCTCGAGAGTTTGAAATTCAAATTGTTTCAAGCAATGAAGCAGAAAAAAAGGGAACGCCGGTGCGTTGCTACCGAACAACGGAAGACCTACTAAAAGATCCTGTCGAGAGAGATCGGCTGATGTCCAGAGCAATAAAAGAACTGGCTGCGTTTCGTAACCGCTACGCAGGATTGTCAGAGCTCGTGGTTGTATTTAGTGCGATAGATGACGTTGCTGCGGCATAAGCTCTCTGACTTGGCACGGCGTGGCGGGCAAGGCGTGGCTGGGCCTGGCACGGCGAGGCAAGGCTGGGCACGGCGGGCGTGGCGTGGCTTCGCTCGGCTCGGCACGGCCCGGCACGGCAGGCAAGGCGAGGCGAGGCATGGCCGGGCGAGGCATGGCGCGGCATTGCTCGGTACGGCAGGCATGGCAGGCAAGTCGTGGCGAGGCATGGCCCGGAGCTGCTCGGCACGGCAGGCAAGGCAAGGCGAGGCTTGGCAAGGCACGGCCTGGCGAGGCATGGCAGGCGCGGCTTGGCCTTGCAGGGTGTGGCTGGGCACGGTCAGGCAGGGAGCGGCACGGCAGGCACGGCAGGGCATGGTGTGGCTAGGCCAGTCAGGGCGGGGCACGGCAGGCGCGGCTGGGCAGGGAGTGGCACGGCGAGGGCTGGCAAGGCATGGCAGGCATGGCAAAAAATCAGAAAACAATTTCAACTCAGTTATTCGCAAACTAAATGGAGTGGCTTAAACTAGATCTCAAATGGACGCGCTCGCCCGAGTATATCGGAAGCGATCCCGTGAGCCGGGCAACTTGGCTAAGTCTAATGGCGTTCTGCGCAGACAAGGAGAACGGCGGGCGCATTGAAGGCTGCGAGAAGTGGCCGGATCGGATGTGGCAGCAAATGTGCGGTGTCACCCTGGACGAAACACGCCAGAAGAGCGCACTGTTTACCTGGGACGGGGAAGACCTGATTGTGGCGTTTTATCCTACAAAAACCGAGGGAATCGTTCAATCAAGGAGGGAGGCGGGAAAGGCTGGAGCCAATGCCAGATGGCAAAACAAGGATTTGCCAATGGCAAAAACGGAAAGTGGTAATGCAGAGCAGAGCAGAGTAGAGGAGAGAAGAGGAGAAAAGAGCATAGCAGAGGATAAGCCAAAGGCTCCGGGCCGCAGGGGTATCGGTTGGGATCGTGTCGAAATGGAGCTGGCACTAATGAACGGCAAGCTCCCTGACAAGCACCGCGGCATAGCACTGGCTAAGGAATGCTGGGAGGAAATGGAGGAGAAAAAATGGGTGCTGCCTGACGGGCCAGTCAAAAACCCAATGGGGCTGATTATTGACCGGCTCAAAAAGGATGGGGCCTACAAAGCGAAGAAATGAGCAGCAATCCAGAATTTGAGAAATACACGGTTGAAGAGCTAAAGCAGGCTTACCTTGACCGCTTGCACATAAGCGAAATTCCTACAATGGCGCTTGAGTCTGAGCGTGCACGACGAGAGGAGCAGATGAAAGCTATCCAAGAAGGCGCTCGGATCGCTTGGAAACAGGACCTTGCAGAAAGATTCTGCTCCTTTCTTATTTTTACCGCCGAACACTTTTCAACAACCGTCTCGGATATGACCGGGCCAGGCAGAAATCAACGCATAGCAGACGCCAGGCACGTTGGGATGTTTGTAGCTATGAGGGTTTACCGCATGTCACAGAAGGACGTCGCGACGCTTTTCAGCCGTAAGGACCACAGCTCAGCCATTCATGCCCGGAAGGTTGTCACTAACCGCCCGGAGCTACTGGAGGAAGCCAAGGTGCTGGAATCAAAATGGATCAACCGAAACAAAAACAAATGAATCGAAACAAAGTAGAACTAATGGGAAGGCTGACGCGTGATCCTGAAACTAGGACCGCAGCCAGCGGTTTAGAGATTGCTGAGCTTTCTTTGGCAATTAACAAACGTCGCAAAAATGCAGCGGGGGAGCTTGAGGAAGAGGCAACCTTTATCGAGGTGACTCTTTTTGATGAGAAAGCAAAACTTGCAGAAAGGTATTTACGAAAAGGGGAAGCGGTTATGATCGACGGGGTCCTTCGCGTTGACAAATGGGAAGACAAAGAGACTGGGCAAAAGCGGAACAAGATGAAGGTAGTGGGGCAGCAGATTACTTTTCTTGGAAGCTCAGACAAAAAGCCAGGGGACAGGCAGCCGTCAAAACCGGCACCATTTACGCCACAAGCAACTCTGACAGGGACGCAACCGGCACCAGCGGCGGCACCAGCCCAGGGTGACGCGATGGACGAGATTCCGTTTTAAGTGGATGAATTCTTTGCGCTCCATACGCATAGCCGGGCAGACGGTAAAGATCCGGCGAAGGAACCTAGCAGACCACGACGAGTGGGGATTTTGGGTTGCAGAGAGCCGCACCATTGTCCTGCACGATAAGCTGACTCCTCGCAAGTTTAAGGAGACGCTACGCCATGAGATGGTGCACGCGGCCTTACATTTTTGCGGGGTGACCTGGTGCGAGACAATGGAGGAGGAAGCTGTGGTGCGTTGTCTTGACGAGGTGTTCTGGCCTAGCTGGGAGAGAGTGGAGAGGAGGCTGGGGGAGTGAATGAGTTGGCTCTTTTCGCAGGCGCTGGTGGAGGAATACTCGGAGGACATCTCCTTGGATGGCGCACCGTGTGCGCTGTGGAATGGGACGCCTACGCAGTTTCCGTCTTGGTGCAACGACAAAACGATGGATGCCTGCCGCCTTTCCCGGTCTGGGATGACGTTCAGACATTTGACGGACGATCGTGGCGAGGCCGTGTTGATGTCATATCTGGAGGCTTTCCCTGCCAGGACATTAGCGCCGCCGGAAAAGGAGCAGGAATCGACGGAGAGAGATCAGGTATGTGGGGACACATGGCAAGAATCGTTGGTGAAGTACAACCCCGCTTCGTCTTCGTGGAAAACAGCCCGATGCTTGTGGGAAGAGGACTTGCCAGAGTCCTTGGTGACCTTGCCGCGTTGGGGTATGATGCAAGATGGGGAGTTGTGGGAGCGCATCACGTTGCCGCCCCTCATAAGCGAGATCGGATTTGGATCGTTGGTCGGCACGCCAACCGCAGCAATGAGCGAACGAAGCGAGAAATTCAGAAGCAAAACACCATCACCGGCGGAGTTTGTAAAGAATTACCCAACTCCAACAGCGGATTCTTACGGAACAAACCAAGGGGGAGCTCAAGGACGAAAGGGGAAGATCAGGCCGAGCTTGCAAACAATGGCTCGGAAAAATTTGTGGCCAACTCCTACGGCAGCGGAAGCAGGGAAAATCTCAAACCAAGCGAACTACGGACAGAAAGGGCTTTTCAATCATCCGGAGATAGTGGGGAAACCGACCAGGCCAAGGGCGGAAAAAAGCCGCAAAGGACGGAAAAGGTGGCCGACTCCGGTGGCAAGCGACTACAACCAACGGAGGCAAACTACAAACTGGGAGGGGAGCGACTTGGTGAGCAAAGTAACTGCCGAGGAGGAGGAGGCGGGCAGGGTGCAGCCCAAAGCTGGTGGAACATTGAATCCGACCTGGGTCGAGAGTTACCTGATGGGATGGCCAATCGCGTGGACATCAATGGAACCTCTATCCAAGAAGGTATTTCAAGAGTGGGAAAGGACATTCCTCACCGAATAGGCAGACTAAAGTGCATTGGAAACGGACAAGTGCCGCAGTGCGCAGCGTTAGCATGGGAGGTTTTAAGCAAAGATATTTGATATGAATTACAAAGAATTCTTATACGGCCTTAGCCTGCGCCATTTTCATCCGCAAGAGGTTTTAAGCCAGGGCGAAAGGTGGCGCGGCGCGCAGCAAAACTCTTTACCACCTGAAAGCAAGTGGCGGGAAATTGTTCCTACCCTATGGATAGCGGACATGGCCCGGGAACGTCTTGGGTTTAGTCTGACAATCACAAGCGCTTACCGTTCGCCCGATTATAATAAAGCTGTAGGTGGAGCAATTAGGAGCCAGCATTTAGCCAATACGGCGCTTGACATTATACCGAGCAAAGGCCGCGTCGAGCAGCTTTACGACCAGTTGATTGCGATGCGCAAAGGCGGGGCGTTTAGTGGTGGCGTGGGGATATATGACAGCTTTGTGCACGTTGATACACGGGGCAAGAATGCAACCTGGGGAAAGCGTTGATAGCTAATTATTCAGTCGCTCAGAGGTGTGAGGGGGCAACATTGCCTTTTCTGTTAGAATTGTGGGCAACATTTCAAAGGTTGCGCGAATCTATCACTGCCGGGATTATCAGTGAGCTGCGTTTTAAAACGGAGGCGCTTTCTCGTGGATACGAAGTATTTGATCCAGTCCACCCGGCGAGCTCGGCAGATTGCATCATTTGGAAGCCTGGTAGCGATCCAATACTTGTTCAGGTAAAGAAAGCCAGGCGCACTAAAGCGGGGACATGGAGGTTCGCTGCCTGCAAGGTGCGGAGGAAGAAGGCTGAGACGGTGAGGACGTATTATAATCACTACGACTTCGATGTATTTGCTGTGCATATTCAAGACAACGGGCAGCACGGCTTTGTTTTTATACCACTGCAAGAGATTCGCTACCGAGAGTGCCTGACGTTCAGAGTAGGCACGCAAGGCCGGGGTTTAAACAACTGGGAGAAACTAGAAATCAAACAAGTTAGCGATGAGTGAGGAAAAGCGAAACGCTGCACGTTCTTTTGAAGCATGGGGGGCAGGGTTGCAACCGCCTAACAGTAAAGGGCTTAACCCGGGGCCGAAGGTTAAGGCTGCTTTATTTTTTAGAGAAGAGTGGGAACCCTATATCCCAAAAAACGCATCGAATCATCTTCCCCCTCCTT
>VMHT01067219.1_pt1 | contig 26391 bp, 43 predicted proteins | sample 4693611 | NCBI WGS metagenome assembly VMHT01 (sample SAMN12280063, study PRJNA550983) | marine metagenome | isolation source: seawater sampled from same location over 5 years 0.02-0.2 micron viral filtrate | place: USA: collected off the coast of southern California halfway between the port... ...
CAACAGTTGTTTGGCAATCCGTATCATTTCATGGTTCTCGTATTTGTCTGTGTCAATCATTCAATCATCTCCTTCAATTGCTTAATAACTTCACGCAAGCGCAAGACTTCCGCAACCAATCCATTCATGTCCTCAAAGGCATCATAGATTCGTTGAGGGTCATAGAACGAACCATCTTCTTGACATGCTAATACTACATACAAGTTTTGTTCGCATTTGGTTAATGGTGTTCCATCTCCTGTGTCTATCAATTCCAATCTGTCTGTGTCAATCATTCTTCTTCACCTCTATCAATCAATTTAGTGTCGCACATTGGGCAATGCCCCGCGTGAGAATCAATGTTCCATGTTTCATCGCATTTAGGACAACGCCCATCTTCATACCAATTCATGTGTTCTTCGTATTCGTCTGTGTCAATCATTAGTAATCTCTCCATGTCGGGAATGTCTTTTCAACCAGTTCTTTGAACTCATCATCGCTCATTGATAGGTTGAGGGTCATTGGTGGGTCTTCATTGAACTTAGCACCTACACTACTTAGTAGGTCATAAGTGTCGCTTGTTGAAACGATGATAGTTCCTGTCCTCTTCGCAGTGCGCTCGATAGCATCAACTATACCCTTGTATTCTAAGTCTTCATAGTGCTTGCGATTAAGTATGGGGTTGCTCATTGAGTATGCGATACTCGCCAAGTGATTGAGTGTATCGTTTGCCTCTGTCTTCGGGTCGGCCTTAATCCAATAAAAGCCATCCTCTTTTACGACACGCCATTCCTTTGTCGTGTGCTTGAACATATAGTCCTCCACATACATATGGTTGCTCTTGCTTACCAAGTCGCTACCTTCTCCGTAAGGGAATGCTTTCATTCTTCTTCACCCACCATGTCCTGTTCAAATTGTAATCGTTCTTCTTCGGTGAGGTAGCCCTCGCCTTCGTAGCCTTCTTGGTCGGAAGTGAACCAACCGCAAGACCAACAATCCATTGAGTGATACACAGGGCGGTTGCTTACATTGTTCACGCATGTGTCATCACCACACTTGGGGCATTCTGTTACGAAAGAATTGGTACTCATTCATCATCACCTTTCTCTGTTGACAATTCGTATTCGTATGTGTCTTCGTTGTAGCGAAGGAACAGTTCTGTCTGTCCGTAGTTCGTGTAGTGATAAGCCTCGTCTTTACTGCGAGGGGCATAAGCATTGAATGTATCAACGAGTTGCTCTGTGAACTCGTGTGGTATCTCGTAGTAATGTTCTTCATTACCTGCCAAGCGGAAACCAATGACCTGTCGAATCAACATCTCTTGCTTCTGCTTGTCATCCCACGAGACGCTGTGCAACGAGTTGGTGAGTGTTGGGTATTTACCTCTCTCCATTGTGTAAGTCCAAGCCATGTTTCTCATGTGGTGCATGAACTCTTCTTGAGTCTTCGACCCACAGTTGTTCGACCAACCCGCTGCTTGCATGCCCTTGATGTTCTCGATGTCCGAGAGAAACTCTCGTAGTTCATCGCTGAATCCTTTGAGCACATCCATGCCGAGCATGAATCTATCTCGTGCTTCTTCTGCGTTAATCGGAGGACAGCGATGCCATCCTCCATCTCGTTCGTCTTCAATCTCTCCGACACCTACATGCATGCACAGCACACCGAGTTCAAACCCATTGGTGAGTTTGAGTTCCTCTATTGTAAATCCCTTTTTAGTTCCGTTCTCTATTCCTATTGTCAGTGGCATTTCTTATTCCTCCTTATCGCTTTTAGGTCGCAAGACCCAACCCTTTTCCAGTGCGGTTGCACACTCTATACATACTCCTCCGGCATGACCGTCGAGGTATGAAGTGCAGTAGATGTATGTCTTGAACCCATGCTCAATGGGCGTGGGGTTGTCAAAGCAACGACCCTTGAAGTGGCATGCCGAATACTTGTTTGTCATAACAGGCTTCGGTGCGTAGATTTTCTCTCCGTAGAATGAGCCATCGAGTTCTTCAACGGACACTCCTTCTGTAGTGCCGGAGTCATATCCATTCTCCCTCACATGCTCAACAGCCTCAGCCATTGTTGAAGCACCTCGCACGACATAGTGACGGCTGACTTTCTCAGCCACCTCTACGATATGTTCAGTGTGCTTGTTACCTTCTGTGTCAGTTCTTCGCCCAGCATTAGGGCTCGCTGTTTCTCTATACATCGTGTATTCGTCTACTATATTTGTCATCATTTTCATGTCTTATTCCTCCTTCATGTCTTCAAGTATGAAGACAACTTCCATTGTCCCATCAGCAAATGTGATGAGTGCATGTGGTGTTGCTTCTCCGTGTCGTGTGGGTATCATACCAGTGCATCTCCTAAGTTGAATCGCTTTTCGATGGCGGTGAAAGCCTCGTAGATTTTAACCTCTGCATATTCAATTGTTGTATTGAGAGCCTCTTGGTTGTCGTAGCCCTTGTCCTTTCCACCGAACCTTACATACGCTTGGTAGAATACACACTGCTCATTGAGAGGTAGGTAATTCATAGGTTCACTAATCCATTTCCACCTGTCTTCACTAAACAGTATCATTTGGTCTTCGCCCAAAAAGAGAGCCCACTGCATCCATTCTTTGTTTTCCTTTGTCATTCTCATATAATCATCTCCATGTTTTTCTTAAGTAGTTTGATATTGATAGCCCCATCTCCCCATCGGTCAACGCAAGCCTCTGCCAGTTCAAGCAACAGTTCGTGGTCGCAAGAGTGAGCCGCATCAATGAAGACGGTATCTAATGAAGCGTAGCCAATCATGTGCATCATTACTTCATACATCTCTTCGCTAATCATTCTTGTTCACCTGTCTTGTCGAGCATCATACGCATCTCTGTAACTGCGAGTTCAATTGATTCAAGTGCCCCAATCAAAAGCAGTTGCCTGTCCTTGAGAGTAACCATGTCACGCTGTAACTCTTCGGTCACTTCGTCTAAGCAAAGTTCGTTTGCGAGGTCAGTCATGTCGAGTTCACTTGCGAGGTCGGACAAGTCAATGTTGCTTGCTATGTCGTCTGTGTCTACATGCTCAGCGATGTCTTGGGCATCGAACGATAGGTGTTCTGCGATGTCGCTGGCATCAATGTAATCTGCAAGGGCAGACATATCTACCTCACTTGCTACACTACTGATGTCTATTTCAGCGGCGATGTCATACGCACCGACATCAATGTGTTCAGCGATGTCGCTTGTCTCTATGTGGTCTGCTATCTCTCCGTAGTCGAAAGCACCGTAGTCAATCACCGGCTCTTTCGGGTCGGGTAGTTCACTCAGTCTGCTGTTCAATCTGTTGTCAATCAATCTGTTAATCCATTTGGTAATCATTGTTTTCACTTTCCATTCTCTTTATTGTTTTATTATAACTGTTCAATCTCAGTCAATCGTTTTGTTCTTCGTACACTCCGTGATGTTTGAGGTAGCAGTCGCAACATACCTCCATGTGTTTATTGTCTTGTCCGACATGGATAATGTATCGCTCACCTGCGAGGTGGCACTGTTCCGATTCGTTCATGTCACAGTGGCTCTTGCTGAATGCAATAGGTTCACTGTTCTCCCCCATGTCTTCTTCAAACGGTAGAGGGTTATGCCATGCTACGCATGTATCGCATCCATCCCATCTACTCATTCAATCAACTCCACATCTCTACAAACCACATAGCCACTGTAACCATTGTAGTCATTGTATTGAGTATTACTTTCCCATATGAAATAGGCCGGAGTTGTTGAACAACAATAAGTCTTCACTCCATCAGTATACCACTTCTTACGAGAGCCACTTGGGTTATGTGATAAGTGCGAGATATTAACATAGCATCTCATGCGTCCACCTCCAAGTGTTCGTCTTGAATTGTAACTGGAGTAAGTTGAGCCTCAATCCACTTGTCAAGGAATGCTACTGCATGTTCTTCATCCATGAAGTGTAAAGCACCACGCAATCTCCAACAAGCCTTGCTATCAAGTCCACTCATGAGTCCATCGGGTGACAGACAGAAGTCATTGAGGTGATGAGCGAAGGTAGACATCTCCAAAGACTTGAAGTTGTTCACGCTCATCAGTGGTATGGTGTTGCGGAACTTATGCTGTGGCTTAACCTTGAAGTCTTTGCACAGTTCGTAGAAGTCATCCATTGTATTGCAGTGTCTCATAGTAATTCACCTTCTTCATCGTATTGCCATAGGCCAAAGTCGCTATCCTCCCACGACCAGTGTGTGTTGTCGGGTCGGGTAGTGTGTTCGTTGAGGAATGTCTCAGCATCAATCACCTCTTCGATGAACTGTTCGTAGTCATCATCAGTGAAGTGGTTACCGGACAAGTCAATAGGAGTCCAGTCGAAACCATGATTACCTGCCAACATGAGAAGGCGTAGTCCGTTATGCTCAAAGCCCCAAGACCCATCGAAGTAACAACCGATGTCATCTAATGTGTATTGCATGTTCAGTTCCTCCGGTAGATGTAGTAGTCAGTGGTGACAGTTTCATACTTGCCATCCTTGCGCTCGACTGTTTGCCAGTCGCAGTAGTGTTCGTCGTGGTCGTAGCCAGCAAGGAAATGTCCTCGCCCATCGCCACGCACTGCGTCTTCAACAAAGGCATCGAAGTCTTTTATCATACGCTTGAAAGAATCGTTGTTGTCTTCGCATCTATCTGCGAGTGCTACAAAGACTTCTTCATCAACGCCAGTGTGTGCGGATAAGAACGATGGGGTGAAAGCCCACACCATCTCTTTAATCTCTTCACGCACTAATTCGTCTGCCTCTTCGTCTGTGAGAACGAGGTAGTCTTCGCTGTCAATCTCACTCTGTGCATCATCCAAGTCCACACCGAGGTGCTTTGCAAGGATGATTGTCTGCGGCACATCGTAGTCTTGTATCGTTTCTCGCCAGTGTTCTTTCATAATTGCTTCTTCGTTGTATATCATATTCATTCCTCTCCTGTGTAGGGTAGCCATTCAGTAGGGCAACCGTCTTTGATTGCTTCTTGACATGCTATTTTCATAGCACTCACGAAGTCTTCGTCTTTTCCGTATGCGATGTGACCCCATGTGTTGCCCCAACAAATGGTAACTTTCCAACCAACCTTGCTTGGGTATACTGTGATGAACTTTCTTGTCGCCCAATCAATGTCGGGTAGTCCGTTCTTCAATCCTTGTCCTTCTGTCCATGTATGTTCTGTCATATCTATTCGCCTCGCTTGTTTAGTTCTCTTCGGAAAAAGTCTTCGGGGTCAGTGTTCACAAAGCCTATGGTGTCAAGCCATTCGACGATGCGCATGTCAATCATACCCACTCCGTCGTAGCCATCAATGTAACCAGTCCACTTGTCCAACTCAATACCACCTTCTGCGTAGCATCGGTTACCTCGTGTCTCTTCATCCCATATCTCAAACCATCCACGGTTTTGTTCTGTGTCTATTGTCGCAGTGATGTTGAGCAGTGCCTTCTGTGTTTGCCCTGCACCCCAACTACCTTCGTATCTGTATGTGCTTTCGTGTTGTTCATTCATTTTATGTTGCATGTTTATTCCTCCTCGTCTGTTGGTTCTGTGTATAGGTATGCGAAGTTGTTTAGGTGGTATCGCATCGCTCCTGTGATGTCGCTTGAGTCAGCGAGTTCAAACCACAGTGTGAATATGTTATTGAGTGCCGCTTCTAAGTCATCAATGTGCTTGAGCATAGCACCTTTCTCTTCAAGCAATGCAGTATTTGTTTTCACCATAGTGTCAAACGCATTCTGTAATGCTTCGATGTGCAAAGACATCGCCTCGTTCTGTCGAGCCAAGTCATGCACTGTCTGTTGCTGCGCTCGCCGTAGTATGTCACCATACGAAGGTTCGTAGTTCTTCATGTAATTGTTTTCGTCTTCCATTGTTTTCACTGTCCATTCTCTTTATTGTTTTATTATAACCATTGACCCTCAGTCAATCGTTTATCTCCACACGCTTGTTGTTCCGTCATCGTTGCGAGCGAAAGAAGTGTAGCCACTCTCGCCCATGAATGTAGCAAGGTCACGCTGTCGTTCAGCCTCTGCTTCACGCTCGGCCTTTGCCTTGGGCGTGTCATACTCAGCCTCCCACTTAGCGTGGTCTTCCTTGTCCTTACGGTCACGCCATTCGTTGAGTGTCTCGTTGAGGTTACCCATGCGAGAGGGCTTGATGAATGAAGAAGGTAGTTCAATGACCTGCACTGTAATGCTACCGTAGTAGTCGTAGGCTGAGCCTGTGCCAAATGATATGTAGCCTACTCGTGCATCCTTTTTCATCATCACTTCTTTGCAGTAGTCATAGTATGTTTTGAACAAGCCCAAGTCGTGCATGGCTTGGATGACTTCATGTCCACTCACTTGACCTTTGCTTTCGTAGTAATCCCAATCCTGTTCATACTTAGTCTTCTCAATGTTCGCTCTCACTTGTTCGATGACTTGCTTTTCCCACTCGTAATCGAATGTATCAAGGTCGCATTGCACACTCCAATTGTTGAAGTTGATAGAGGGCGTTGAATAGCGAGAGTTGTTCTCATCATACTCTTTGTTGTATGAAGTTCCCATCCAGCGAGGCTCTCGTAAGTCATTCGCATAGAGTGGCTTGAGTTTCTCGTAGAGCGAGAGAGTATGTTCATACCAGTAGCATGCCTCTGTGTATTTGTCATCAACCACCCACTCATCTCCGCAATCGTTCCACTCACGAGGAGTCTCCTCGTTCAGTTCAATCAGTTCAATCAGTTGGCGTGCCATCGCTTCTCTTGTATCAAGCAAGGCTCGTCGGTCAATGCGTCGGCTGTTTCTATACTCGCTGTATGTTCCTTGTTGTATTAGCATTGTTCTATTTGTCATTCGTATTCCTCTCCGTTTTCTTTTTCGTGTTGTCTTTCGTTTGCTTCACGCATAATGCAGTGTATGCAAGGGCCGCAGTTACATTTCATTGGTATTCCTCCTCGGTGGCGAAGCAGTGTAAGCACAGGTAGACAACATCTACCATGCCAAGAGCCACGCCTTCTTTGAACTCAGTCATGCAGTGGTCGCATCTATAGTTGAATCGTGTGCGTATCATTACCAATCTCTCCTCAAGCCTATTGTCTTGTTGATGTTGTAGAGTAATTCGTATGGGTCGCAACTGGTGTTCTGCGTTACGACCAAGAGTTCGTTGTTGTATTCATCCGTGATGGAGAAGACAAAAGGATTCCTCCACCCACCTATACCATCATCGTCATCACGAGTATCGTAGACATTGATTGTTATGTATGACAAGTCATGCGAGTTGTTCACTAACGCACTGAGAAAATCTGTCGCCCATCCTTTGTTCCAAAACAGCATGTTCAATGATAGATTCCAATCATCGTGTGTGATTGAGTATTCTACCCTTTCGTTGTAACCTCGCATAGTGTAGTAGCCTCGCTCTTTCGTCTGCTTGATGTCAGTTACCTTGAATGAAGTTACGCTACTCTCCTTGAGTATGTCGGAAAGGCTGTGTTCCATGCGCTGTTCAAGTGGACTGTTATACTCGACCCCATGATACACAGCACCTCGGTCTTCCATGTTATGTAGATAGCCGAATGCTCTTAGCATGTTGTAGTAAGAGCCACCTTCATGGCACTCACCGCATGTCCATGTGCCGTATTCAGCATCCACTTCTCCCTTTGGTCGGTCGCAGTCGTAGTCAAAGAATCCACTGTGCCATTGTCTGTGACAGTCTTCGCATGTAATGAACCGACCTTCGCCGTAAGGCTCGTGTAAGTTGTCGTGCATGTTGCTTGTCTCAGTCTCTTTGCAGTGTTCGCATGTTGCTGTGTATGTTATCATTTCATTCAGTCTCCTCTAAGTTAAATTGTATTCGTTGCGCTATGTGTAGTTGGCAATACTCAAACAGGAATATCATGTCTTCGTATTTGCATGCCGCTATCCCTGTTATCGCTTTGTCTATCGCTTTGTGTAGGTGCTTAGTCCAATGCTTATCTATGTTGTCCAACATGTCATTCAGTCTCCTTGTTTCAAATGTTTCACTGTATACAATGGTCTATTGTAATACTACAATTATGGGTAGCCCCTTAGTAGTAGTAGTATAGTATAGTATAGTGTATATATTGTAATATATGTAATATGTTAATGCTTATCTCTCTTACTTGCTCGCAGTCTTGCGGTTTCCTTATGTGTAAGAGAGATGGTGAATGTGATAATGAAAAGGCCCAGTGTGGGCTGGGGTATTAGGGTGCGTGGCCTGCTGTGGCGTAGGACAATGTTTTCGCAGGGAAAACAGAGGTAGCACCCTCGGATGAGAGAGTCCAACTGACCTGTGTTCAGCAACAGGCTCACTCTCCTCATAAACCTCTAATGAAGATACGAGTGTTCGTCGGACTCCCTCGGATGAGAGAGTCGCCAGTTTTTACACATGACGAGGTGCTGACTCTATAACGCCCCCAACATTGCACCCTCTTGAGGCCGTCAAGTCCTCAGTCCGGTTGTCAACAATCACGCACTCACTGCGTTATGTATTGGGTAGTCACCTGCCTTTAAGCCATAGCAGTCTTGAATATGAAGTGGCAGACCGCTCGCTTTACCGAACTCTATGCTTCACCTAATGCCACTGAGAGATGCCGAAGGGTCAATCAAGCCCAAGGTTTACCCTCTCGTCTGTGCAGGTTCGTTGCATGTCTTTCGCATTGAGCGGTCTGCCGTGTGTTTTTCCCCCAGTATATTTGCCTACCCGACTGGGGTCGGGTGCGGTTGAGTCGTTACTCAGTCCTCAAGGAGCGAGACATGTTGCTCGCCCTTGTGTAGCCAAGAACCCTTGTTCGCTCGGTCAGTCCACCAGTCACCCTTGAGAGGATGGTTGGCACGAACCCAAGCATTGCTTGCGAGTTCACGGTTCTCGAATGTGCGAGCAGAGCCATCAGCGAGTGTAACACCCTCTGCGACATAAGCACGACCTTCCTTGAGAGCAAGAGCGAGAGCAGCATGCTTCGCACGAGTCTTGTTCGCCCGACGATGAGCAGCCAAGCCTTGCATCATAGCGTTCACTGTGCGAGATGGCCGGTCGCCACGAGCCTGCGTAGTGTAGTTGGTCGTCAAGAGAGCCATCGCACCCGCTTTACCAGCCTTGGTAGGCAGGTTGGCACATGCACTGTTACCGTCATCAATCGCATTCTTAGCACATTCTGCAAGTCCAGCGTATAGTGCGCTTCGCTTGAAGGTGTTCATTGCGTAGTCTTTCGTAAACTCGACCAATCCGCCACTTAACTTGTCATCGCATATCGGCAGTTGAACCGTCTGTGCTTTACCTCGCACAAAGGCAGTCATATCGCTTACGGTCAGTGCGTGTTGCACTGCGTAACTCTCGCTTCTATCTACATTCGTATATTTGTTATCCATGTTTTCACTTCCTGTTATCTGTGTGTTTGTTGGTTACCAACAACCATCACCTTTGTTGTCCTATTATAAGGGGTCAGTCCTCAATCGAATGACTGAGAGCCTGACACCCCACATAACCTGCCTCGCCCCACACCCCATGAGAGGGGAGTGGGGGAGGTGGGTGGTGGTGGTGGTTGTTGAGATTTCAACGACCATCTCCTTTGTTGTCCTTTTATAACCACTGGGCCTCAGTCCACCGTTTTCTCTTTACAGGTAGCACATGCGTATAGGGCTTAGACGAGATGGGCTTAGGCGTGTAAGAAGAATAGACAGACAGACATATCCACCCATATGTGTGGGTTGAGGGCGTAGCCCCACGCCCAACCACACCAACGCACACAGCCACGCCTATGAGAATCACAGCGCACTGTCTCGTTTAGGAGACAGCGAGGCGACTCGCTTACAGGAGAGAGACGCGTGGCGTTTCGCATTACAGCGAGGCGACTCACAGCCGTGAGCCCTACGCCTGTGAGTGCCAGCCCTACGCATGAGAGGCTGGGCTTAGACAGCCTCGCAGTCTATCGGTCTATAGAACAGGACACGGCGGCTTAGACCGGTAGGTCGAAGCCGGTTTAGACGGTCGGGCTTAGACGGAGACATGGGTTTAGACGGCGGTTTAGACTCCTTTTAACCCCACACGGCGTTCCGAAAAAAAAATTACACAGAGCCTTTTGGTATACCAAAGACTCCGCTGGTTTCTTAGCCTAAGCCCTCTTGGGTTTAGACATGCAGCCGCTGGATATTGCGTGGACTCTCCTCAAGGCACTGCCGGAACAGAGAGAAATGGCAGAGCAACACTTACCGGATGAGTACGGTGCGAGCCGCCCTCCTGTAGATATGGGGGCTATTCATCCCGGTGCGCTTTCAGCAATGCGTCGATTACAAACTGATAGGCGAAACACAGACCTCGATACTCGTTCTTACAATACAAATGTAGGTCAGTATGGTTTTAGTCCAATGCCCGGTCGTTTGATGGGGACAGCGGCGGATAGAGCGTTGACTCGTTCCGGACCAAATATGCCCGACGAAGGTGCTTATTATAATCCGGACACTGCACAGATGGAGGACCAACCCCATCCTCATTCCGAAAGAGCAAAGGCCGCTCGATTACAAGAGATTCTTAATCGCTATAATTAAGCACAGTGCCATGGATAAAATTGACTGGGCTGGCTTAGTTTTCTGCACTCTTGTTTTTATCTCAATGTCTTGGTATCTCGTCATGCAAAATGATTTATTACGGACTCGTTAAATAAGACAGCCCTCTGTGACTACACATGGCTGGCCTCGATTCTGCTTGGGTTCTCTTGAAAAACCGAGGTCAAGAGTTGATGTTGCCTCCGCCTGTAGAAACAAATAATGAAAGGTTCACTGCTGGTCTAAGTCCGCAAGACATTACTGACCGAAGAGTAGATGCTAATAACGAACGCGCTAACCTTGAGTTTGACCGCCGCTTTCTATTTGGGCCTCCCCCTTACAGCCAATTATATGGGGGGAATGCCTATAGAGACGACTTGTCCATGGCAATGAGGCGTGCTAAAGAGGTAGAAGATGCATACGAGCACGCCCAAAGACGACTCGACCAGCAGACGATGACTCGCATGGGTCAGCAAGGCGAGGCTGACGAGATGGACGCAATGGGCGTTCCCGACATGGGTCGCTCGGTTGGCGGTAGGGCACCACCTAATGTTGGTCGGGCTGGTAACAGTCAAATGACATTCCCTTCTCATAGTTTAACAGAAGAAGAAATAGAAGGAGGACTTGATGACCTTACGCCTCCTAATCCATTCCCTCGTCCATCAACAGATGCTGGGTCGTTTGTCGGTGGGCAACCCCGTTCATATTTTTTCGGAAAAAGCCTCGATGCCGCTTTTATGCTTTTGAAAAATCAAGTAAGCCCTAAGCCACTTGCAGGTAGAGTGCAAGACCAATTAGCGGAGTTTGTTGATGATGCTGGCCGACAACCCGCAATGTCACCGGAAACTGATTATAGTAAACATGAAAACTCAACAGACCTTTATCATGATTCCTTTGATGAAAATGATGATTTTAACCCAATCAACAGCGTACCTACAGATGCACAACTCGAAGGGCATAACATTGCTTCGACAAATATAAAAGAAACACCTCGTAAAACCAAGCGTGGGCAAATGGATGAACCACGAGCCACCCCTCGTATGCAGGGTAGAGCCGCAAGAAGTCCTTCACCGTTTGTCGGTGGGCAGTGATTAGCGAAAGGTTTAACTTTTACACCGCGCTGTCCCTGCACATGAACTTACTTCTTTGGTTTTTTGTCGGCCTTGTTTCCGGATTCTTATGCGTTTGGCTGCTTGCTACTCCCGACCCAAAAGACACAGTGGTCTACATTGAAGACGAAGAGGCTTTTCAAATCGCCTGCTACGAAGGTATGCGGAGGGGTATTCGGTGAAGGTGAATGTCTACGAGGTAGGTCCTCGTGACGGCATTCAATATCTCAAGCGATTCGTCCCTACAGAAAAGAAAAAGAATCTCATTACCCTTCTTTATGACAGCGGTATTGCTGACATAGAAGAAGTCAGTTTTGCGCACCCAAAGCGTCTGCCGCAGATGGCTGATGCCGAAGATGTCTTCACCGGAAAAGGAGCAGGGCTCGTTATGAATAAGAGAGGATTCGATAGGGCTATTTCAGCAGGAGTCGATAAAATTAACATCGTCTTTAGTCCGTGTGAAACATTCAATATGAAGAACATGGGTAAGACTCGCAGTGAAATTGTACTCATGTATAGGACTTTCATGGATAAATATCCAAAGAACAAGGTAAGGGTGTATATCAGCATGGCCTTTGGTTCTTCTCACAGCGGCCAGTTTAGTCCTTCGACAATCAAATCGTGCGTCAAGGATGCGAGGATGTTTGGAGACACGGTGGTTTTGTCCGATACTATAGGAGTCGCTTCTCATAACGAGGTGCTGCTTTGGGCTGAGATAGTGCACAGTCTTGGTCTAAAGTGTGCTTTGCATTTGCATCATAAAGGCGAAGAAAGCCGAGCAGTGTCCTTAGTAAAGACTGGCTTACTTGCAGGGGTTAAAGAGTTTGACTCAAGTGTTGGTGGGCTGGGCGGTTGCCCGTTTGCCGAAGGAAGCGGAGCCAACATCGCTACCGAAACACTGGTGCGCCATTTACACGCTTGGGGCTTTGATACCGGTATTAACTTAGATAAGTTGGAAAGTATAGGTAACTTAGCAAAGTCAATGGGTAGTTTCTTTAATAGCGACACTATCCCCAGTGTATGAGCGCATTCGCATCAGCATGGCATTTACTAAAGGCACTACCCGAACAACAGGGTTACATGGGTACTTTGCCTCGGTCTATTCAAGGTTATATGGAGCGTGCAAGAGCACAGGGTAGTCGAGGACCAGTTCAGCATTTTCCTCGACGAGGAATGGAGAGAAACCCCGAAACCGGCGAGATGGAAAGAACTGGACCTTTCCGCAGTGAACCAGTTGATGTGCAAGACATACAAGGCTTAGGCTTGCCGGAAGACTATGAAGAAGGGTTACTTCAAAACCTTGGTGAAGAATTACCTGCAAGCAACAGACGAATCGAGCGAGACCTCAGCCCACTTCAAGAAAATTACCAAACTATGACAGGTCACACTCAAAGTAGGCACCCTGCAACAAGCGGACCTCGTTATAATACGATGGTTCCTAAGACCTCTTATGCGACAGTACCCGGTCACGAACTTATGCCCGAAGAATCATTCTACACTCCAAGAGAAGCCCGACTCGCAAGAGAAGGCATGGAGCAAGCCGCAGGTCGTCAGTTGACAAGCGGTCAGCGTGGCGGTCGAATGGATATGACTGGCGGTAGTAAGTCCGGTTCTTATCTACCTTTGAGAGGGGAGAAAGACTCTCCCGATAATTTGTCCGGAGATATACGAGTCCAGCGTCGTGGTGCTGAAAGACAGAAGTATGGTCGGCACCGAAGAGCGGCTAATCTCGGCAATGTCGAAGGTATGCGACAAGGTGCTCGACTCGGCGGAGCAAGTGATGAGTTTGTCGACCGAACCGAAGAACGAGAAGAAAAGCGAGCCCCTACTCAAGAAGAGCGCATTGCGCAGTTGCTTCAAGGCATGACGACAGGCACTGAGGCAGGTGGGCGACAAATCTCCTTCAACCCCAGCATCGCTCCTGCGAGAGGCGGAGAAGAAGCAGAAGAAGAAAAAGACGCTCCAGTACCAAGAAACGAGCAACTTCGCCCTATGGGTCGTCGAGCGGCTGAGCGTCTTGAGCAATCAAAGAACGCTATGCCTCGCCCGAATCTCGATATTCCTCAGCAACCCGGTATGGCTGAGATGTTTGCGAACCCAAGCGGTCCCGAAGGTCAAGCGGCTATGCAGAACTTTCAAGAAGTCGATTCGTCAAACCGAGCACGCCTTATGCAAATGGCAAAACAGAAGGCTCTTGAACAGGCCAACATCAACCGCCAAGGTTGAATAGTGATACCAAAGTTCAAGTATTGAGCGTCAATGGCGTTGCATGGCTGGTAAGCGTAAGAGTGAGATTTGTCATCAGTGCAAGCATCACCCCACGAGAAGAGTCTACATCAAAATACAAGGTGTATTCCGTGGTATCGCTTGGCATTGTAAACTGTGCGATTCGTTTACTCTTGACAAGTAAACAACCTCAACCTTTTTGTCTTCACTCGTGCTGGAGCATCTATGAGCGAAAGCGTTATGCTTCACGATGCGTGGCGTTTGCTCAAGGATTTTTCGTTTAGAAGAAACCTTCCCGAAGAGTATTACAATACCCTTGCTGAAAGAATGGTTCGCCAAATGGAGGAGCGCAGACCATTAGAGCATGTGACTGCAAGAGTTACCGGTCATTATCGAGACCAAAAAGAACTACGCTATCATCCAAACCAACCATTGCCTAAAGAGATGAACATACCTTCTGCTAAGAAGTATAAGTTCACTCTTGAGGATATAGTGAACTTCATGGCGAACGATGTGGTGTCTCAGCATCCCGAACTCAAAGAAGCAATGGGTAAGAAAAGAAAAGCCCCTTCAAGTGAAAAACCCGACAGAGAGCCAAGTATGCACTTTGACGCTCTTCAAACTTCCCGCCCCAAAGACACCAACAGCCTGTTTACTCCTCACTTTGACATTGACCCTCGCAGTGGTAAGTTACAACTAAAGACAGTCGGGCATGGTATGCTAAATGATAAATCAAGGCAGAGTATTCACGCTAAGCCGACCACCAGTCCTATAATGACTGATTCGCACAACAATTCTATTATTGACGAAACCTTACCTCAGCGATTTAACTTTGTAGAAACAGAGACTCCGCCTCGTCAGCCCGATGAAACTGAGAGCCCTATCGAGCCAAGAGACCCATATGCTGATTTTCCTCCTTTCCTCGCAGAGCAGATGCGACAGCGAGATGCCGATAATGCAAACAAAAGCGAACCAATGGACATCGCTATGCGGTTGTTGAAAGACGACGGTACTATGAAAGAGGCTTTTTATTTAGGTCATGAGTTAATACCTTATGATAAACTCCATGATAAACAACGAGCAGTGGTTGATATGATTACCAATAACCAAAGTAAGTCTTATTGGAACGAACCTGCCAGTGGAGAGTATGAAACAGGAATGTATACAGATATGTTTAGACCGGAGACACATCACCTTTACCCCGACGAAGCATACGATGAATACATGCGTTTTCTACAACACTTTTATGCCGCATCAGCAGAAACGAATAGTTTACCTCGTGAAGAACAAATGGAAATAATGAACCACGCCACCCATTATGGAGAAGAACACCCTCTTAGTCCCGCTGTGATAGCACGACAAAAAATGGCTAATGAATACGAGCATTGGAACTCCGATGACCCGCATGGTGATTTTTACAACCGCTACAATGAACAACGCTATGATGAACCCGAACCCTTTGAATCTAATTTTCAGCAAAAGAACGCAAGCGAACCAATGGACATCGTTATGCGGTTGTTGAAGAACAGTGAGGAGGGATATGAATGAGTGAATCTATAGAGTGGTTGACTGAAAGCGATATTGTAGGAAAAACAGACTGGTCGGATGTCAACTTCTGTGACTGCTGTAGTCCAATGGAACTCAGCCTTGCTGTCCTCAAGGCCAAGAAGAGGTCGAAGCCGTTTCATGGTTACAATCCAAAGAAGCACGCTAAGACAGGCGGACTCAATGCTAAAGGCAGAGCCGCCGCTAAGCGCAAGACAGGAGCAAATCTCAAGCGACCTGTTACAAAGAAACCAAGCAAACTCAAGCCCGGCGGCAAAGCCGCAGGTCGTCGCAAATCATTCTGTGCTCGTATGAGCGGAGTTAAAGGGCCGACCAGTAAAGGTGGTAAAAAGACACCAAAGGGTGCGGCATTAGCGAGGTGGAACTGTTGAGTGATTGTAATTGTCAACACTGCATTGGTATAAACAATGCTTTTGATTTTTTAGAAAAGAAACTATGCCCTGCTGGTAAAGCAGCAGCAAAGAAAAAGTTCGATGTTTATCCATCAGCCTATGCAAATGGATGGGCTGTCCAATACTGCAAAGGCAAGTTCAAAGGCAAGAAGAAGGGGAAGAAAAAATGAAACTCAAAAAAGACAAATGCTGTTGCGGTGGAACAAAGAAAACACCCTGTGTTTGCATGATTGAAGGTAACCAGTGCTCCCCTACTTCTCCAAAGTGCCCTTGTTATGCTCTCATTGATAAGCAGAAAAACATTAAGAAAATGGTTGGCGTGGTTTGAATGTCACGCTGCTCTTGTTATGATACACTGGTCGTCAAAGACTTGAACAGATGGTTCAAAGAAAAATGGGTCGATGTATCACGCAAGGATAAAGACGGCAAGCATCCGCCATGTGGCAGGTCGAAGGCCAGTAAGTCAAGTAAAGGTTATCCAAAGTGCCGACCCAGTGTTAAGGTCAGTGGTAAGACTCCAAAGACCAGCGGCTCTATGTCCGAAGGGCAGAAGCGAGCCGCTACAAAGTGCAAGCGAAGTAAGAAGCAAGGAGTCGGCGGTAAACCTACAATTGTTAAGGCAACATACCAAAGTAATTTAGGCGAACACCATGAAGACTTTCCTTCACCTTACGGCCCCGTAGTTGGTTATCACGGAACTACGGGTGATAACTTCACAGACATAATGGCCGGGTCGGGACTACAAAACCCCGACCCTTCTTATAGGCATATAACCACCAATCCTTCGGAGGCGGTTACTTATGCAATGCAAAGAAGCGGTGATGCAAGGAATAGTCCAATGAATCAATCTCAACCTAAGTTGGTAGCAATTAGACAAGCGGCTTTCGACCAAAACCACCCTAATTACATTGGTCCGAGTCATGGTTTGATGAACTCGGATGATTACCAAGGGGCGCAACATTATGGCGGCAATATACCAAGGCAATTTTTAACAAGCACTCCAATATCAAATGAGACATTAGGAGATACAATGCAAGCAAGAGCAGGTCGTCAAGACATTATAGACAGAAATATGTCTTATCCTGCTGAAAGCCAAGCCCATGCACAGCGCAGGTTTCAAGAAGCGCAAGACACCACCCCTGCTCAATTACCGCTTATGAACCAAAGAGGTGAAATTAGACCCGAAGAACCTGTGCTTGGAGCATTTGACAAATGGTCGCCCGGCGGAGCAGAAAAACACCAGCAAAGAGTGAATAACTATAATCAGCAAATGACCCAATATATGCAACCTAATTCTGTTCAGCAACCAATAGACCCACAACAACAACAATTAGATGTGCAACTTGAGCAACCTCAAATGATACAGCAAGGCGAACCAATGAACATGGCTTGGCGTTTGCTCAAGAATCCTGTATCTCCCGAAGCCAAGCGGCATAAGTTGGAGTATGACAAGCAGTATGAATCAAACCCTAAGCGTGTCAAATACCGTGAAGAGTTGAACCGAGAGCGAAGAAAGCGAGGTATATACGGACAGGGTGGTCCCGATATGAGCCACACACGAGCACACACACTTGTCGCAGAGTCCCCTCATGCAAACAGGGCTCGTCACTTCAAAGAGCGGGGGACATTGAAATGAAAGACTGGTGGGAAGACCTCTTTCAAGAAATACTCAAAGTCTCTCTTTGGAACTTGCAGAAAATTGAAGCACTTCAAGACGGCTCTATGGAGGCTATGTGTTTACTCATAGAGGCCGCTGAGAACTATCAGTTTATCCAACAGGCTTATCAAAACCAGCGTAATAGCGTGAGTGATGCCGGTGTCTTCTTTTGCGAATGATGCGGCTTGGTCTTTGTTGACCGACAAGGTGGACAAGGCTATACAAATTGTTCCTGTTATTATTGCTGGGATATTCGCTGGAATGGGTGCCGCCAGTGGTTCGGGTGTTAGACTTATGAATCCGGAAACCGGAAAGTTTGACCTCGGATTTCATGAAGGAGCAATGATACAAGACCCTGTTACTGGGGGTCTTGCTTTTGAAACAAGCACTGACAGTGTAGGTGTCGATGCTTCTTCTACAGAAGGTAGGGTATTAGGAGGAGTGACCGGTGCTTTGCAAGGAATCAACCCTGCTTCTTATGTCAGTGGTGCAGGTAAGGCTCTTCAAATTGGTGGTAAAGCCGCACGCACTTCTCGACCTTTAAGGAGTACAGTAAGAACAGTTGACGGCATTACTGATGTCACTCATGGACCTTTACGAGGTGCTGGGCAAATGGCAGGTAGAAGTGTTGAAAACGCTGGACGAGGATTACGCACTATGGGTAGAAGTAAACCGGCAAGGTACTTAGGTCGTTTTGCACAGACCTTGGGTGGCACTCAAGAGCAGTTTGGAGACCAAGCCGCTACTTTGTTTGCAGGTTTTGGTGCTCAGCAAATGGCAAACTCCGATTTTAACTTGGCCGGTGGTGGTAATGCTGATGGCTTTGGTACAGGCTTCGGCAGTGCCGAAGGCGGCGTAAATGATATTTCAAATGTTCAAGGCAATGCTCTTGGCGACAAACAGATATGGAATCCGGAGGCTTATAGCGGTCAACAGCGTTTCAGTGAGTTTGAAGGCCAAAGCGAGTTTGGAGGATTTGGAACCCAAAAAGGTGAGATTATGTTTGTAAATAACAAAGGAAACGAGATTAAGAAAGAAGTAACCGACTTGATGTATAAGGCAAAGTGCGCTGAATGCGGTAAAGAAGGCTGCATTGGTAAAATGCATTGCGGGACAACGAAAGCCGATGATAAGAAGAAACCAGCCCACGGTATGGTTATTGTTATTGGTTCAAAGGCCGGTCCCGGCCCTTCAAAAGACGGTAAGCGAGAAAAACTTGACTCGGAAAAGAAAGAAGAATGAGGACACCGTAGGCCCTAATGGGCCGGGAGGCATCTCTCTCTCGCCTCCTGCCCACTTTAGTGACACTTAATCCGCATTGTTTATATCCACAGGGGTCTTCGGCAACATCATGCAAGGCATGAGAGAGCCAAGTCGAGAAGCAGACCAAGCAGAGATTAGATTGATGGGGCTCATCCTCACACAGGCAGTTTCTATAGGCATAGCAATTGCTGTTTTTGATGCTGAATACTGGTTGAACTTAGACACGCCTACAGTAAACGGAGTAACTTATGCTATGGCGGCTTTTGCTGTCCAAGGTGTTGCTTACTATTTGTTCAAAATGTTCTTTCAACAAGGTATGGATGAGCGAGCAAGGATGGCTTCTCAAGAAAGAGAGCGTAAAACTCGCTATCGTTCAATGGAGAATACCTTTGACCGCCGCCGCCAAGACATGGAATTGCGTATGCAAGAGGCTCAACTTGAAGCCGAGTTAACTTGGATGGAGCAAAATCCCGGCCAAACTCCTCCTTGGATTGAGCAAAGGATTGCCGGTCAAGGATTAGGCACTGCTGATTTTACTCCTGCGACTGTTAAGAAAAAAGACCCGCTAAGCCTTGGTTTGACTTTTGATGAAAACAAAGACAATAAGCAAGTTCGTGGTAATGATGGCAAGTTCAAAAAGAAGGAGTGAGACCTTATGGGTCGTATTTTTAAGACCCCCAGCGACGATGCTGTAGAAGAAACGCTACGCAGTATGCATATTGCGAACACAGTGGATGTTGCTTATGAAAAGGGCTTAGGATGGATAAGAGTTGTCATTTTTTCTATAACCAGTGCATTCGTCGTAAGTGCTTTTGAGTATTATACTGACTGGAATCTATGGGAGTCCACTGGTAATTGGCTAAAAGAAACTTTACAGTCTTGGGCAAATGGTATTTTTTAAGGTGATAATATGTCAATGATGGGAGGGAGTGCACTTGTTGGTGGGGTTGTATTCGCCAAAGAACTCTACCATTATTGGAAACCTCGCCGTGTAGGTATATACGGACCTACTATGGTAGGTAAAACAACACTTGACAGATACCTCACTACACCCGGTGAAATGGAAGACATTCCTTTAAGCGAGAGAACTAAGCATTTCAAAGTTCCCGGCATCAATCGTTTTCTTTTACCTCGACCTACAAGGAAGAGAGTGGCTTGGAAAGGTGACAAAAGAGTAGTATTCTCGGCAGATATTGCTGGAGAAGAGCGTTTTTGGAACCTTTGGGTAGATGATATGGTGAATAGGCAGGTAGAGTGCGTGGTGTTTCTTTTCGACCAAAGGTCTTCTCTTGGTGGTGACCCCGCTGTCCAAGCAGTTGGCGGGTTCAAATACCTTGTCGATGCTGTTTTACACAGGCAGTATCGTTACAGAACACTAAGAAGTAGAATGAGAGGTAAGAAGTATGCTCCGAGAATTATTATGTTGGTTGCGAATAAAGCGGACGAATGGTGGGACGAACAAGCCAATGTGCTTTGGCAACAGCAACGACTTGGAGAGCACAGTATATTCGACCCGTTTAGAGAAGACCTTATCCGTTTGCAGAAAGCGGGTGTTCCTACGAAGAGGGGAATGATGGCTACCAAAATAGGTTGGAATGTTGAAAACACTATGCTTGATTTATTAAATTGAAGTGATATTATGATGAGAATGAGAGGACAAGGCGGAATACCACAGAGTGATGTAAACTTAGCAAATATGAGCCAAGCGCATTTGATTGCACTGGGTCAACAAGGTAACGCGAGTCATGAGCAGTTGCTTGAAATGCAAGCGGCTCAGCAAGGTATGCAGAACATGGCTGGTAAGCAGAACATCGAAGTGCCAAAAGTGAACTTTTACCCAAGTCGCCACCCCGACCCACGGAAAGCAAGAAAACAAGACATTAGGCATGCGAGAAAACTACTTACTCCTACAAAGCGCGGTTTGTTCAATCCTTTGAGATGGGTTTGGGGTAGAAAGTATCGTTACAACAGACAGAGTAACCTGTGCGTAATTGACGGTTGTAACTGTGAAGAACTTATCAAATACGACAATCTCTATTCAAAAATTACAGACGAAGAGTCCGGCCAAAGTCTATGGGACTTGTATTGGAGAAACCCAGTAACGCAGACTCCGGAAGCATTTGTAGCAAGAGAACAAGTGACAAACGGTCGAAAAATGAAAGGAACTTATTGTCCCGAACACCTGCACCTCTATCACTTACTGTGCAAATGGGAATCCGAGGCGGATAAAGACCATAATAAGACCAAGACTGGGTTAAAAGAGATGATGAAAAAGGGAGTGTCTACTGTAGCAGTACCCATTGCGATTGTTAAGAAGAAGGACAATACCCCCGAATTACTCAAAAAATATGAGCCTTTCTTTATGCAACTTGAAAAAGACTCCAAAGCATACCCCGGTATCAACCTACTTCACTATAAGAATCCCGAAACCGGCATCAACGATGTAACGATGATTGTATTTGACCTTCGTTTGTTTCAAAAAGAGATGGAAAGTATGAGCCCTACTCTTTCGGACGCTATTAGTCAACTCGGAATCATGCAGAACCCGCATCCAAGCGTCGGGCATGCTAATCAAACACTACCCCAAGCAGCCACCAATCATGTTATCAATCAAGAGGGCCTGCCTCAAACCGAGCAAGGGGTATTCACGCAGTGAGGGGATGTTATGTTATTCGGTAATAATCAACAAAATGGAGCACTTAACTTAGGAGCGCAAGCAAAAGGCAACCCAATGGGTGCGAATATGAATCCTTTCGCCCCTCAACAGACTCCTATGATGCAACAGGCGCAGCAAAATGCGTTTATGGGTAGTATGATGGGTGGAGTGGGTATGCAGAACAATATGATGCAGCAGCCTATGCAACCTCCTTCCGAAATGGAGATACAACTCGCTATGATGCGAACACTTGCACCTATAGACCGATTCGTAGTTGGTGCTCAAATGGCGACTATGTTACAGATGCTGAATGACCTCGTGACCTTTTCTCTTTTAGAGATACTCAAGAACGCTGAGTTTGTCATTGACGACAAAGAAGGTAAAATGAAAATGGATGTTACTTCTTTACCTACCAATTTACAGACTATGAGTGCTGAAAATGTTACGGGTCAGTTCAATTCTTTACAAATGTCAAGTCAGCAGAACATACAAAATGCTGAAATGACGCAACAGCAGATTGCTGCATTCGCTCAGCAGTCTATGATGGGCGGTGCTTTGAGTGCTGCTTTAGCAAATGATGGCTTTATGGACAAAGCAGGTACTGCTGCTGGTAGTTTTATGGGTAAAATGATGGGGACTCGGTGATATTATGCGTAGTTATGACCCTTTTAACGGCCTTTCACACACTGCAATGGAGATATTTTCACCAAGAAAAAGCGTTATTATAGACATGATTATGGTGCAATTGCTTACAATTATAGTCACATTGGCTGTTTTATTGCTTACATCGAGTAGTAAAATGGACAGTAATAGCATGGCTTACCTTGTTGTAGGTTTATTTGGTGCTTTTTTCATGCTTACTGGTATCTATTCCCGAATCTCCGACATCTAAAGTCGGCATATACCTGCCCCATTTATTTAATGGGCATTCGCTTGAGGTCAACTTAGCCTTGACTTTCATTTGACAACCGCATTCTGTGCACCTGTTTGTTTGTTTGCTCCAACTTGGACAGGCTCTACATGCCTCTATTCTTACCTTTTCGACCTCATCGGGGACAAATCTCCTCAAAAAAAGGTCTCTACTGGCCTTGGTGAGGCTTTTTGCGGTATCTATAGACACTGGTACGCCCATGACTTTGGGTTGAATCCTTGGTAGTTTCACAGACTTCGGTTGTATGTTCTATTCAAAAAGGTTATTCATACCCATCGCCTGCGGTATGTATGGCAGGGGCTCGACAGACAAAGCGGAGTTGCGCTTTCTGCCAACATGGTGACCGAGATAGCCTTGAACAAAGCATCGTCGACGGCCTCGCCAACCCTCAAATAGTGGATAAAGACATGGGTTGGCGAACAAATACAGCCGAGCGTCACATGAAGAACCATACTGGGGATTATCATACTACGGCGAACCACTCTTGTGTGGTTTGCACGAGCGATAATCGTAAGGCTTTGGAGGTCGCTTACTTTGAAGGTGAGCGAACCAGTGATGATATTGCAGAAGAACTCGACTGTAGCGAGGATTCGGTCTATAGGCACATGAAACAGCACTTTCAACCACTCGTTAAGAAGAGTTCAGCGGCTATTGTAGCCGTAGAAGTCGGCAAAGAAGTGGACATTTTGAGGAGTAATGTAGAGGGTTTGAACGGAAAACTTGCTCAATTCATGGCTGAGACCAACATACACGACGATGGAGTTGTCGGTGACATGGTAAGACTGCATAAAGAAGTAAGAGAGACACTCAAAGACCTATCTCAGTATCAAGAGAAGTGGGCCGAGCCAACCCAAAATGTAGCAAATAACACTATCAATGTCCTCAAACTTGAATTAGGAAAAGAGAGTCCCGATGTTTGGAAGCGAGTGAAAGCCAGCCTCCTTGCTAATGGCGACGGAACGGTAGACGAAGAGATTCTCGATATTATATGAGGTGAGATGAATGCCAAGCACAGGTTCCGACACCCGTATGTATTCGCCTCGTAGCGAATCAAACCTTGGTTACTCTAAGGATGAAGACTACAAGCATGGTTATGGCGACCCCGAAGAGATGGAACTCGCTCGTGACAAGAAGCAAGCAGAGAATGATACACCAACTGCTACAGAAGACTTGCCTCATTTGCAATTCTCTATGCCTAAGCCGGAGTCTCCTATGCCTCCTATGATGGGCGAAGAAGAAGAGCCGCCCATGATGGACGACCAATTCAACGAAGGTCAGCAATTTGGGGCAATGACTGGTATGCCCGATGTCGGTAATCTCAGTATTGGTAATGCTACAGGCACTATGCCAGCACCCGGCGGTATGCTTACCACTGGCGAGCCAATGAACGACGCTTGGTCTTCGTTGATGAAATCGTTGAAAGACAATACAAGAGAGGAGGATAATACTGCCCTATACCCACCAGCACCAAGGGCTCTTTTTGGTAGACCTAATCAATTAAGAAAGCCTATTCAAGTTGACCCTGTTTCGGAACAGAGTTATCCTTTAGCACTGGATAGTAATAAGCAATTGAATTATACCGCACAGTTCGCTGAACCAAGAACTCGTATTGGTATTGAAGTGAGAGACGAGCAACAAAGAAGGGCATTAGATACAAATAATAGGCACCCCGATATGTCTGTAGCAGGCTTTAGTCCGAGTTTTCAAGACATCTATACTGGTGAACTTATGGGCGATGCTTGGTCTTCGTTGATGAAGTCGAAATTGGATGACATGGGTAGTGCGAAGCCAAAGGCTTGGAAACAAAGGCAATTTGAAATCCAGCCGGGCGGCTCTCAAATAGAAACAGCCAATACTCGCAGAGCAAAGCGAACCTCTCGTAACATATCACCTTCAAAGAAGACAGGTATAGACCAAGCACCTCTTAGCGTTCACAGAACTCACTTGGGTATATCAACAAAGCAACCGCTTCGTTTGTTTCCGAGAGCCTATGGACAGCAACAGGCTACCCAGTCACGAAGAAAACTCATGGGTAATGTACCCAATATGCCTGCTGGACACGGTGTGGGTGCAGAAAGCGACTACAACCCTAAGAACCCATCAATAGCATCATCTCAAGGATTGAAAATAAGAGAGCCACGCACTCCTTCGGTGAAGGGTCAGTCTTTCGGTAAGTCCGAAGAACTTGCACTGATAAAGCAAGACATTGAAGAGATTCAAAAGAAACAGAGTTACATGCAGTTTACACAGATGCGTAGGCTTGTAGAGCAACTTAAGGACGCATTAGAGCGAAGAGACCGAAGTAGAAAAGCGGCAGTCTCCAGCGGTCCGGGTGAAAAGGGTAAGGCAGGGCACATGGAGGCTCAAAACAAAACCACTCGACCGACAGGTGCTACAGAAGACTTAGCCAATATACCGGAGTCTTGGGGCGCACCTTCTACTTTATTTGCCGCACCCGGTAGCGGGAGAGTGGCTTAATGTTCAAGGTTCATCTCCCTGCTACAAGTTACCTTAGAAAGCAAATGCCTTTCTTTGGAACGAATCATTTTTTCAAAGCATTGCGCTCGCCATTACTGAAAAGCGCAGGGCTGACTTTTACTGGAGAGGGAGACCACCAACACCATTCTTGGGCACCAAGTGACGCTGGGCTACACCCCGACCCCGAAGTTCCCGACCACCCTCCTTGGAATCATCATCCCGAAACTGGAGAACTCTTAGAAGGGGGTAAGCATCCAATTGACTTTGTTCACAGCGAACTGGTTCGCAAACTCAACATGGACCCTCAAATGGCACAGTCTACACTTCAAAGAGCAATTGAGCGTTACAATGAACAGCACGATAACGCCTACGGTGGTGAAAGTAAACACCATCTCCCCAACTTTGACAGTAACCAATGGAGAAAAGTTTTTGTCGGCCCTCATTACAAAAACGGAGTTCCTACTGTAAACAGGCAAGTGAGAGCGAGTGAACCAAACCACGAAGGCGGTCCAACTCCACTTATCACATATGCATCGAACCAAGGTAACTTACCGAACGGTTCAACCGGTCAATGGATTGACTCCGGATTTATTCACATGAACAAGGAACTTGGCGAGGTGTTACTTGAGATGGGGGCACCTCCGGAGTATGTTAAGACGCTTAACTTTGTCAATCACCCCGCTCTTTTACCGGGTAGCCTCAGTGGTGGTATGGTTAAGTCGATTAACAAGACCGATTGGGAAAGAGCACAGATAAGCGGACAGTTACCCGACCACCTGCTTACAGACCAGCAACAACAAAGCATGGCGGAACAGCGAATGCACCCCGAAGTTCACGCTCATCAAATACCAAAATTACTTGGTGACCCTTTCTTCTACCCTGCTACTTCTAAGACTTCGGCAGGAGGTTTGAGTGGAGAGCAACTTAGACTTAGCCTTGCCGGTATTGAACATGACTTGAGTGAAGAGGAACTGAATGATATTGCCAGCACACGAGCAATGAGGTTGATGTTTCAAAACACGCATAACATCAACTCCGATTCGGGCCAAGGCGCAGTAAAGGCTCTGCTTCAATTACAGTTAGGTCAAATAGGTTCGGACCATAAAGACGAGACTTACGGTATGCACTTAAGCCACGCTAAAGGTGCAAGGATGCATGACAGCACTCAGTTTCATAAGAGAGCGAACCTATTGTCTCAAAAAATTGTAGCGCACATGAGCAATGCGGCGCATAAGAGAATGATGGACGGTATGTCGCAAGAGGATGCTGTCAACGAAGTAGCGCAAATTATGCGTAATTCCGAACTCAATACAAAGAGCAGGTTCGCTCCAAAAGAAGGAATAAGAGAAAAGACCGAGGCTGTCATTGATGCCATGCTTGGAGCAACGGGTCATGAGAACTTTTCTTTGGGCGACATACCTACCGATAGAGAAACTCAGCATTTGAGAACTCCTATGCCACAGTTTGAACATCATGATATTCCTCAACACTGGCAACACAGAATAGTAAACCCCAATGAGGTAGCATCGGTTGGTAATACATTTGCAGAGCCAAGAGAACAGTTGAGACCTGCTCC
>VMHT01192969.1_pt1 | contig 26381 bp, 39 predicted proteins | sample 4693611 | NCBI WGS metagenome assembly VMHT01 (sample SAMN12280063, study PRJNA550983) | marine metagenome | isolation source: seawater sampled from same location over 5 years 0.02-0.2 micron viral filtrate | place: USA: collected off the coast of southern California halfway between the port... ...
GATGGTAGATCGGGAAATAGACAACTAAACCTATTTCACGAAGAGCATTGCAAGTACCCGAGAGGAAGCCTTGCCTAGTGACCGAATAATCCTATTCTATAGGGGATAAGGTACAACTAAAGCCATTGTGGCGCTACAACGAGATTAACCATCTTGAGTAGAACTTGAAATAACAGTAGAGTTAGTTGGTATGCAGTAATATATACAATAGAACGATCTTCTAGAGCTGGTATACTCTAGTACACGATCCTCTTTTTTAAATTAAAAACAATTAATACAATTATGGCACAATTTTCAGACTTAGAATTCAAAGCTTTAGACAATGGATTTGAATCAAATTACGTTTTTGATAACTTTTTTCAAATTCATGTAACAGCAGGACCATCTAGATTTACTCTAGATTCAGAAGCTGAAGCAGAATTAACAATAGAGACTAGCGCAGATGCTTACAACGCATTTGATTGTAAAGTCTTTGATGGCGTAACACAACAAGATGATAGCGCGTGGTTATCAGGTTATACAAAAGACCAAGTTACAGCTTTAATGGCAGATGTAGAAGGCAGAGCAGCCGTTTATGTACCTGACGCAGAATAATGCGATGGGGGATTAGCTCAGCTGGCTAGAGCGCCTGCCTTGCACGCAGGAGGTCATCGGTTCGACTCCGATATTCTCCACATCAAGCGAAAATAGCTCAGCTGGTAGAGCACAACCTTGCCAAGGTTGGGGTCGCGAGTTCGAATCTCGTTTTTCGCTCAAAATAAAGAGGGGATAATTTCACACAAGCGCACCACTATATTAAGGCGACTTAGTATTACCTTCCCTCGAAAGAGGGAGTCTATGAACAGAGCATTTTTAACATCCTAGGCAATGGAAATGTAAGACTCAGGTTCTAAGACTCCCATCTTTTTAACGATATGAAAGTTTATCTGGCACCACCGAAAGGACCTTCCGAAAAAATAGCATTTATTGAATGGTTAACCCGATATGGATTTGAACCAGAGGTTTTAGATGACCAACCTATTACGGGACCACTTATTCTAGCAGGTGGCGCTGATATTGGTAAAGATAAAGACAGAGATTTTAGAGAATTCAGGTGGATTCAAGAGGCTATTACAAATAAGCAACCTATTATTGGAGTTTGCCGTGGCATGCAAATCCTTAACCACTTTTTTGGTGGTGTGGTAGAGAATATAGATGATGAAATAGTAGAGGCTCATGCAGCTGCAGACTTTTCAGATAATGTATCACATGCCACTAGACCTTCACAACAACATATTATTACAGATAGAGACGGTAATACTACAACCGTTAATTCAAGACATCATCAATACTGTGCTAAAGTTGCTGATAACTTTACAGTAACTCATATTGGTGGTGGTATTCCAGAAGCGATCGTAGACGAGAGCAGAAAGATCTGGGCAGTACAATGGCATCCAGAAAGAGCCGAGTCAGAGGATAATCTTTATCCACTAGACAAACTTTTTGCAAAATAATTGCCTCTAGATTTTTTTATGTCAGATATTTTTCGTATATTAGTACTGTAATTAAAACGATATGATACTAAATTTAAACGTAGAAAAAGCTTGGGTAACCTTCTTAAGTGATGGTTGGGAAAGCAAATGGCATCCAGTAACTGATGTTGCAGGAAATCATTTAGACTGGTCTGAAGACATAATGGACCACTGTAGAAAACAATTTAATAACTCTGACAATTGGGTTAGTTTTGGAATCGCTCCTACTTCTCAAATGTTACTTAAAAACTCAGTAAGAGATAATCTTTAATATGAAAAAATTAAAAGCAAAATTACTGACGTATTTATTCACAGATTGGGTGAAGACCGAGAAAGACGTTGAAACTTTAATTCTAACAAGAGATATGATAGAAAAGAGGAAGAACGAATTGGTAGGTCATACACCCATTCTTGGTTTTAGAATGCATCAGTCTAACGAAATAAAATAATATGAACAAACTACAAACACTTAAGTGTATTGAATTAACTTCTCAAGCACAAGCAGATCATGGTACAGTATGTTATCATGACCCAATCGCAAACTGTGACTATCTCTCTTATGAGAATGGTTATATCCGTAGAGCCTATACGAAGACTCACAAGACTTCTTATGGTATGATCTATAAGAACAGATCAATCTACCAGTTAAATCCTACTAAACTAACTCCACGTTTTAGCTCATGGGATGGTAGTAGATATTATGAAAAAGAAAGACTAATGGTCATGGACCCAGAACAGAGGATGGAAATTCTAAGTAGAGCTGTTGTTAATTATAGACAATACTTAAAGAAACAAAAGAAGGCTCCATTATATAATTAATAATTGGGCTGTGGTGTAACTGGCAACACGTCTGGTTTTGGTCCAGAAGAGTCGGGGTTCGAGCCCCTGCGGCCCAACAACTATGGCCCCTTCGTCTATCGGTTAGGACGCCAGGTTTTCATCCTGGAAAGAGGAGTTCGATTCTCCTAGGGGCTACAAATATCAATCACATGAGTAGAGGGACTACAACTCTGATAAAAAGAATAGCAGGTCTATTTAGTAAGAACACTCTATTAAATACTAAAAATATAGATCAGGTCTATGTGTTAAATTTAGAGCATAGGAAAGATCGAAAAGAGGCCTTAATAAAAGAGCTTGATCGAGTTAAAATAGATGGAGATCAAACTCTAACTGATCTTGTAACTTGGCAAAAGGCTTTTTGGGGAGATGATGTAGACGATTGGGATAAGAGTCTAGTACTTAAAGACTATGATTTTGATTGGCAATATACAATAGAACCAGATCCGGCATTTAGTGATAATATTAATCATTATAGAAAACAAATTCTATCATGTTCTAAATCAGAGATAGCTATTTCACTTGGACATATTGCAATGTGGGATAAATTTATAGAATCTAAAGGCAAGGCAGCTCTTTTTCTTGAAGATGATATAACATTTGAAGCTGGATTTTCAAAGACATTTAATTCTGTTTTTAAAGAATTACCAGAAGATTGGGATATGGTTTACTTCTCTATTTTACCAGCAACTGTAGGTTATACAGCAGAAAAATATTCTGTAAATTTAGAAAAATTAAAGAATGGTGTATGGTGGTTTAGTGGTTATTTATTAAGTGATCGAGGTGTTCGCAAACTACGTAAAAAAACTCCAGTTAAAGGACCTATTGACGTTTGGATTAACCATCAATTTAAAGACCTTAATGTTTTTACAACAACCTATAATGCGATTGAACAGCACAATGACAAGGATTCAGATAATGTTTATTCTTGGATGGATCGGTTTTGGTATGACGATGAAACAAAGGACCAAAATTCAGTATAATGAATAACTAAATTTAAAATTATGCATATATTAATTTGGATAGGTAAAGATTATCTAGAGCAACTCAATAAAAACATTAACTCTCCGTTAATTGAAGATGTTTTTGAGAACGCAGTTGAATATACTAGTGTTGCAGTAGTAGCAGACCAAATTCAGGTCAGTATTAAGTATGATAAATATATTGAATTAACAGATAAAGGTTTACTTATAGAGTGGGCCGGAATAAACCCAGAATTATGATTCCACAAGAAGGTAAAGTAATAGTAGATTTTTGGGCACAATGGTGTGGCCCCTGTAAAATGATGATGCCTGTATTAGAAAAGTACAGTACAGAAGACGAAGCAGTAGAAGTTGTAAAGATTAATGTAGATGAAGATGCTGATCTTGCTTCTAAATACGGGATTAGATCTATCCCTACATTTATTCTATTTGAAGATGGCGAAGTTGTTGCAAGACAATCAGGCGCAATGTCAGTAGAACAATTAAAAGAATTCTCTAAAAATTAATATATGAAATGGTTCACAAATACATTCTCGTATTGGTCTGAACTCTATTCAGAAATTAGAATCTGGTGGATATTTAGACGTACTGCTAAACAAAAGGCTAATTTACAAAAATTAAATAACCAAGATCTAAGAGTAGACTGGTTAGGCAGAATATATGGTGTAGTTAATATGCCAGAAGAAGTACAAGGAGCAGCACCTCAAGTTCAACAGGCCTACGTAATGCAACAATTAGGTAAATGGGGTCCAGTTATGAATGAATTAGGCATTTCAGATATTATCTACCCAGAGATGGCAAAAATACCTAATTCAGCTTCGTACCTAGTTGTAATGTGGCCACAATATGATGCATTTGGACTCTTTGCAATCTTAGGTAATATTGTAAAAACTTCACTAGTTTTATTAGGTTTATTTTTAATAGGTAGAGTAATCTATATAAATTTCCATTACGTTACAGAATTATTTACTAAACTACTGGGATTAGCAGGAATATAATGGCAGAAATAAAAAGAGTACAAGAGAACGGTCTCAGATTTTATGAGGTTACCGAGGGTGGAAACGTAATCGCGAAACTACCTTCGGTTACTACTATATTGGGACAGACAAAAGATATGTCTGGTCTCGAGAAGTGGAAGAAGAGAGTAGGTGAAAAAGAGGCTAATCGTATCTCTAGTCTTAGTATGTCTCGTGGTACAATAATGCACAGACTTATTGAGTTATACAAAACTGAGACCTCTGGTGAAGCCATGGAGCGTCTAACGCAGCTAAAAGAGGTTGCAAAAGATGATGATGAGGTTAATGAGTTTAAAGATGATGAAAACGGCCAACTCTATTTAGAAGAGGCTTGGAAATTCTTCTATAAATTCTGGTCTAATTCATCAGACTATTTTGATCAGATCTTAGAAGTCCTAGAAGCAGAGACTTTCTTATGGACTACTAAAGGCGGCGGATGGGCAGGTACGGTAGATAATATCTCAAAAGTAACAGATGGTCAAATTAAAATTATTGACTATAAGAATAGTAGAAGACCTAAGAGAGAAGAATGGGTTATTGATTACTACCTTCAAGCATCTGCATATTTTATTGCGTATTGGGATATGACAGGAAATAAAGCAGATGGTGCAGAGATATGGATTGCTAATGAGGATGATAATTTACCTCAAAAGTTTACCCTAACTCAATCAGACTTAGAGTTCTATGCAAAGGAGTTTATTAAACGCAGAAAGATGTTTAAAGATAAACATAATATATAGATTATGGCAATAGAAAGAAAAACAAATAAGTATGGTTTTGTGGGTAGTGTTAAAAAAGATGTATATAAACCTGCACCTTTAACACCTGCACAAAAGAAAAAACCCAGTCAAATTGAACAGATTTTAACTGGATGGGGTAATTTAGTTAAATCTCATTTTGTAGATTTAGAGCCAGAATTAAAACATGAGTCAGAAACAAGATTAAACATCTGTCATTCATGTGATATGAGAGATGGTGGTACATGTAATCCACATAAAGAGGGTATTCATGTAGTTACTGGCGCACCAACGAGGGGTTGTGGTTGTAGATTAGCAGCTAAAGCACTTTCACCTGGATCTGTATGTCCATTAGGTAAGTGGTAAACTAAAAAACTAAAGTTATGTTTAAATCATTAAAGAGAAACTTCTTTCCATTCATAATAGCATTTTCTGCCTTGTCAATTTCGGCATCAGCAGCATTCTATTCGGTAAGTGGTTTATCAAAATTATTTGCAGGGGCACAATTAGAAGTAATTATCATGGCCGGTTCATTAGAATTCGGTAAACTAGTAATTGCATCTCTATTATATCAATATTGGGATAGTATTAACAAATGGTTAAGAACCTATCTAACAATAGCAGCAACAGTCTTAGTACTTATTACATCAATGGGTATCTATGGTTTCCTATCTGCTGCATATCAAGAAACCTATCAGAAATTAGTAGTTCAACAGAACCAGATAGAATTCTTAGACAATAAAGCACAATTCTATGAAGCAGACGTTACTAGATACGATCAAGAACTTGAAAGAATTTCTAATAACATTAGTACTCTTTCCAATGCTAGGTCTCAACAAATCCAGGTACGAGACACCTCGGTGGTTGGAGGCGTTAGAACCACAATATCCACATCTGAACTACGTTTGGCACAGAGTAGAATTGAAGTGGAAGAGGGTAACAGAAATGCTGTTCAAGCGAAAAGAGAAGTAGCAGCAGATTCACTACAGACTCTTAAATTAAAAATCTTAGAGATACAGAATGAAGCAGATACTGTTGGTGAACTAGGGCCACTACAATACTTATCAGGTCTTACAGGCGCACCAATGGATAAGATTATTAATATACTTCTCCTAATAATTATCTTTGTATTCGATCCACTAGCTATCTCTATGGTAATTGCAGCCAACTTTGCATTTGATAAGGCTAATCCTAAAAGACCAGAAGATGAAGAAACACCATACGAGCCTACATTAACTGATGAATTTCATGAAGAGGACTTTAACGATGATGATTTTCCAGAACCAAATGAGGCATTAAGTAGAGCTGCAGAGAGATATTATGACGACAACTATGATGACTCTGGTTGGACAGATGGGAGTACTGCAGATCAATATGCAGAACCTAAACCACCAGCTGATATTAGCATAGATAAAGAAAATGCTGAACGTTGGGCACAAGTTGCAGATGAATTAGCAAAAGGTGCAGTTGAAGATGATTTAGATGATTTTAGAGATTTACCATGGGAAGAAGATCCAGAAGTTTTAGATTTATTAGATGAAATGGATAAACCTGGACCGTGGTCAGAGGAAGATGATAAAATCCATACTATCGGTGGTCTGACTAATGATAAAGAATCTGGCTTCATGGACTTTCAAAAGAAGATGGATGAGCGTGATGGCATAGGTATTCAAGATCCTTATGATGTAGCGGTTGATCGCCACGAACCAGAAGAAGAATGGGATGAAGACCATGCTTTAGATCAGGTATTAAATTCAATGGTAGAAGATCTAGAAGAGGCTGAAGAAGAAATAAAAGAGGCTGAGGAAGAAATCGCAGCAGCAGAAAAAGAGATTGAGGTAATTGACCCAGAAGAAATATCTAATAGTGAATTTCCTAATGAAACTAATCCAACATCAGTTGCAGCAGTTGTAAAGAATTTACCAAATGACTTTGGTACATATCCTTCAACTGTACAAAAAATTGAGACACCACACTTACCAGAAACACCTGAAGTAGAAAAAGACGTAATTGCACCTAAACCAATTACACCTGCTGAAGATGTGTCGGATGAACTTAGTGAAGATGAATTATTCGACGAGGCTATGCGTAAGAAAGCAGAACAGGATAAGATTGATTTTTTAAAGAAACGAGATGGTAAATAGAATTAAAATAAATTTAAGTAAAAAATTTATTACTAAAGCATTAGATAGAGAAACTCTAATAAAAGTTTTAAGCGGAGAGCATCCAAGTATACTACATAGACTTTACTTAATAGCTAATGAAATAAAAGAAGAACAATATTTCATGGAACTAGACCATGATACTTATCAATGCTCAGCTAAAATTAAAACTAAGTTTGCCTATTCTGGTCCAGCTAGAATTCAGGCAGAAACAATTAGTTTTATGAAAGATAGATTAAAAGTAAAACCTTCATATTTAATATCTTTTAGAATCTATGAAAAAGTAGGGATGAAGGAAGTGTTTACATTCAAACATGAAACTACTAGTGACGCTGATTTATTAAGAGTGATAAATAAATTAGAAATAAAAACTAAAGAAATATGTCAAAGCAAAGTAAATACGTATTAAAACAGGGTCATTCTGGTGATTTAGTTGAGGATATACAAGAAAGGCTTGGGCTTAGAGTAGATGGAGTATTTGGACCTAGAACTAGAGATGCTGTAAAAGCATTTCAAATTGATAATGGCTTGAAGGGAGATGGTATTATAGGCCCAATGACATGGAAGAAGCTAGGATTAAATCCACATGAATTAGAAGCAGATACAGATATTACAACTGGCGCAACATGGATTGAACAATATCCATTACCAGATGGTGAATATGTAAAACAAGAAACTGCAAAGAAGTGGATATTCATCCATCATACAGCAGGAAGACATAATCCATATAAAGTTATCGACCAATGGGGTAGAGACCAAAGAGGTAGAATAGGAACTCATTATGTAATTGGTGGACTACCTGCTTCTGGTGTAGATGAAACTAAATATGATGGTAGAATTCTACAGGCATTTAAAGATGAATATTGGGGTTACCACTTAGGTAAAACCAAATCAGGTACAATGCATAGAGGCTCAATCTCAATTGAGATTTGTTCTGCTGGTAGATTAACACAGAAGGATGGTAAATATTACACATGGTATAATGCAGAGGTACATCCAGATCAAGTATGTACATTAGATCATAAATATAAAGGCCAACTCTACTTCCATAAATATTCTGTAAAGCAAATTGAATCTTTAAAAGCTTTACTTATATTACTATCAGAGAAACATGGTATTGATTTGCATATTGGTATAATTGATGAATTAAAGAAATTAGGAGCTGGACCTACACCTTATGGTATAGCAAAACCAAATCCTGCTGATTTAGGAAGAGCTTTTGAATACTCAGATCTAGCTTGCTCTGGTAAAGTTCAAGGGCTTTTAACTCATGGACAGGTTAGAACTGATAAAGATGATGTTCAACCACAGACTGAGTTAATAAATATGTTATTAACACTTTAAATAATTAATAGATGAAAATAGAAGTATCAAACGGTGAGATTGTAGACAAACTCACTATTTTGGCTATCAAATTAGAACAAATTAAAGATGAAGCCAAATTAAAAAACGTACAAACAGAGTACGATGTATTAGCACCTATTGTTCACAGTATGTATGACGCTTTAAATGAAAATGACCAAGTCAAAATGAAAGGATTTCATAAAGACTTACAGAACATTAATCAAACGTTATGGAATATTGAAGACCATATTAGAGTGCATGAGTCTAAGAAAGATTTCGAAGACGATTTTGTTGAATTAGCAAGATCTGTTTATTTTACTAATGACGAGAGAGCGGAGGTAAAGAAATCGATCAATATGTTAACTGGCTCTCTTCTAGTTGAGGAGAAGTCTTATGAAGACTATAAGTGATAAACCTACCTGGAAATAGTTCTAAAGTTTTAATTAAAGTTAGTTGCCCTGCATTGGGCGACACAATATGCTCTACTCCAACTGTACGTAAAGCAGCGGAGTCTTATGGGCATAAAGTAGATGTAATGTGTAGACGCACAGATATTTACGAAAGATCTCCCTATGTTGATAAATTACTAAAATATACAGATGAAGATCCTGAAGGCTATACTGAGATTTTTGAAACCTATAATCATTGGATTAAAGGAAATAGAAATATGTGGCAAGATCAGGAGAGAGATAGTAGAGTACAAATTAAATTAAGTAATTTTGAAGCGAGACAACACCACGCTTTAGGCCTAGGTATTTCACTTTACCCTGAAGATTTACACTATGACTATTTTCCAGAAGAACAAACTGAAGATTCATTAAAGATTGACGATAACTGTATTGTTATCCACCCTACTGAGAATTGGCCTAATAGAACTTGGCCATTAGAACACTGGCAAAGACTAGTTGATCTAATTAAAGAACATACTGATATGAAGATAGTCTTGATCGGTAAAGCACATAGAGAGGGGACTTCAGAAGGTGAAATTGTAAAAGGGCTAGTAGATCTAAATGGTATTGACTATAATTATGGTGATGATACACCAGGTAAACAAGAAGAAGCATCTGTATTTAGACCAATTTCTGAATTGTACCATGTTTTAAATAATGCCTTTGGATTAGTTTCTTTTGATGCTGGTCCAATCCACTTAGCAGGGTGTACAGATTCTCATATATTTCAAATAGGCGCATCTATCGATCCAAGAAAGACTGCACCATATAGATATGCATCACAAGACTATAAATTTCATTTTGTAGGTAGTGATTGTAAAATATTTTGTGCTACAGATCCTAAATATTCAGTTAAACATTGGAAGTCTATAAATAACTTACCTTATTATCCATCTTGTTTAGAAGGGTATTCTGAATTTAAGTGTCAACCAGGCCCAGATCAAGTGTTTAATAAAATAATGGAAGTAAGAAATGGGTAGGTTTTTAGCAGTAGCCAGTTTTCATAATAATCCAGACGAACATATCGACTTGACATTCGATAATGTGTTAAAACAAACACATAATGATTGGTTATTAATCGTAGCTGATGATGGATCTAAAGATCCTGAGTTTAGACGTAGATTAAGAAAGAGAGTTGAAGAATTAAATGATAAAAGAATTATTTATTATCATTTAGAAAATAGAAGAGAACTTTATTTATACCAAAATACATTTCAACATTTAGAATATGATTACTATTTTGATTTAGATACGGATGATATTTTAGATAAAGAATTATTTGAAATATATGATAATCATTTTCAAGCGTATCCACAAGTCTATTCTATATTTTCAGATTATTTTCAAACAACACCTAATGGAGATTTAGAACAATGGTCATTAGTACAACCAGCAGACGATCTTGCTCTAGAGTGGAATTTTAGACATAATTCAGAATTTTGGGAAATCTATTCAAATAGAAATACTCAAAAAATGTTTGGCCATGGTCGAGCAATGCGTAAACCAGATGTTAGTAAATTACCTATTGTTAAAGAGTGCAAAACATCCACAGATACATTCTTTTTATTCTACAATACAACAAGAGGTAAACATGTACATATACCTAGAAATTTATATACGTACGTTAGAAGGCCAGGTTCTGACTCTGGTAGTATGACAGAACAAGAACATGCAGAATTTAATATTAATGCAAAACCTCTTATCGAATCATCAAAACCACATAATACTTTATTTTTATATGAAGATGTTTGGCACATTACTTCTGCTATCCAGGCATGTGAATGGTTAAATGATATAAAAGAGTTTTCGGTTTATACTGAAACTGAAATTACACAACAGCAAAAGGATAAAATTAATTTTTTATATCCAAGTAAAAATATTAAATTTAACCAACCACATAATAATATAATCGTAGCTTGGGCTAATGATAATTTAAGCTCAATTCCTAGTAAAGTAGGTAATGATTTTCAAAGATTTAGTATGTTGGTTTTTAATGATGCCACTCAAGTTAAAACTACAGAGTATGATTTAAACGAATGGACAAATATACTTATTAATCAAACAGAGCGGCTATGGCCTGATGGTAATTGGTATTGTTTCTTTAGACAATTTAGATATACTATAGATAGAGTTGGTAATAAACCTATTTGTAGATTTTATCATAGATCAGGACCAGAACTACATTGTGATTGGGCACCTGAAGATAAATCATACGAGGCTCAATTTTGGCTAAAAGATAAAATGTATCTAAAGGTAGATCTATTTGAAAATTTATGGTCTCGCTACGCAATGGATTGGTATGAAAGATGGGAATGCCGTATTGTTAAGAAAAAAACTAATCAAATAGTACAGGTATTAAAACCAGAAGAAAGGGAAATAGGTATTCAATTCGAGTCTAGTTCATTAGGAGATACAATCAGTTGGATGGGCCAAGTAGAAGAACTAAAACAACAAAGAGATTACGATACTATTTATGTTAGGTTATACCATCAAGATTTATTTGATTGGAGTTATTATAGAAAGATAGGTATTATACCAGTTTCTCCACATGAATATTGGCCACAGAATTGGCAGACTTTAGGTGTTTATCAAGAAGATAATCAACCTTCAGTAAAACATAAGCATAAGAGAGATTGGAGAACAGTTCCGATTGGTGCGATTGCAGCTGATCGTTTAGGAATCATTTATGTGGAACGTAAACCTAAGATGGCACCTATATTTTATCAAAATACTTTAATAGAAGATAAAGATAATTCATCAGTTTGTATTGCCCCTCGAGGAACTGCTGGTGCTAAAGAATGGCAACATCCAACCGGTTGGCAAGATTTAATAAATGAATTTAAAACACAAAACTGGGATGTACATTATTGTTCAAAAGAAACTACTCATTTACAGAATATAGAAAGAGTATCAGATGGTTCTGAATCTTCTCTTTTTAAAGTAGGTCAACAGATGAGAGCCAGTGGTTATTTTATTGGTATTGGTTCTGGTTTAAGTTGGTTAGCATGGGCATTAGATATAAAAGTCTGTTTAATTAGTGGATTTACTTGGTCGTTTATTGAATTTGAACCAGCTATTAGAATTATTAATACAAATGTATGTTCAGGCTGTTGGACCTATCATGTATTTGATAGAGGTGACTGGAACTGGTGTCCAGAACATAAAGATACACCTAGACATTTTGAATGTACAAAAACAATTACACCAGAATACGTTTGGCAAAAATTAAAACAAGATAATTGGATATGAAAGCATTAGTTACAGGTACGGAAGGATTTATTGGTAGAAACCTAAAGACAGAGTTAGAAAAACAGGGTTGGGAAGTAGTTACATTTGAAGAGAGAGATCTAAAAGATAACTGGAAGTTAAACCTAAATGAAGTCTTTGCACTAAAACTAGATGCTTGTTTTCATGTCGGTGCATGTTCAGATACACTAGAGCAAGATGTTAATTATATGATGTTACTTAATTACGAGGTGACAAAATATCTGACTGATCTATGTAAACAGAATCAGGTAAAACTGATCTACTCTTCTTCTGCTGCAAACTATGGTACAAACAAAGAATATCCAGCTAATCTATATGGTTGGTCAAAATATGCTGGTGAGGGCTATGTAATCTCGAATGGTGGAATTGCATTAAGATATTTTAATGTATATGGCCCAGGCGAAGAGGATAAAGGTAGAATGGCATCAGTTGCATATCAGATGTTTAAAAGACACCAAGCTGGAGAAGAAGTAAAACTATTTAGAAACAAACCACTCAGAGATTTTGTCTATATTAAAGATATAGTATCAGCTAATATCTTTGCATTTAAGAATGGCTCTAGAGCATTCGCTGATGATCTATGGGGTAATTGGTTTGAAGTGGGTAGTGGTCAGGCTAGAGAGTTTGAAGAGAAGATGGAGATATTAGATATACCATATAAATATCACCCAGAAGAAAAGATACCTAAAGGCTATCAGTTTTTTACATGTAGTGATAGAGGTAAATGGATGCCAAAATGGAGACCTGAATTTCAATTGGAAGAAGGTTTACAAGATTACTTAAACTATTTACATGAAACTAATTGACTTAAATAGCCATTCATTAGGAGATCTGGTTGCTGCATTACCCTATGTTCAACTATGGTCTGAACAACATGATACTCCAGTTACAGTTAAGACTAATCTTATTTTTAAAGATTTATTTAAGTGGAGTTATCCAAGTATTCTTTTTACTGATACATTAGATGGTTGGCAAGAGGAAGATATTATTAGAATATGGTATAAATTTGATAAAGCTATTCAAGCTGGTTATGCAGAGCAATTAGGTTTTGAAAATCCAGCATATATTAGACCTAAAATAGATCGTATATTAAAAGATAGGCCAATGGAACAGCCTTATATTACGTTTGGTGTTCATAGTACATCTCAATTAAAATATTGGAATTCTACAGATGGCCGAGAAGGTCAAACTCTTGCTACTAATTGGAATGAATTATGTAAGATGATAAAAACTACAGGTATAACACCTGTTTGTTTATCAAACCATGAACTATTTGGGAAACCTCCACATTGGAATGGATTACCCGAAGAGGCCCATAAGGTTTTTGTAGATTTAAAAGAGGTTATTAATTGGATGTGGCATTCTAAGTTTTATATTGGACCTTCATCTGGTTTGGCTTGGGTAGCACATGCATTAGGTAAACCTGTAGTAATGATTTCTAATTTTACAAAAGATTGGAATGAATTTGATCTATCGGTAAAAGACTATAAAAGAATAACAGATGAATCTGTCTGCCACGGATGTTGGCATACAGAAAAATTTGATGGTAGTAATTGGTATTGGTGTCCAAAACATGCTGATACTGATAGAGAATTTGAATGTCATAAAGCAATTACTCCTGAAAAGGTTTTTGAAACTTTGAGAGAATGGCTTATATAACTATTGGATAGAAGTATGAAGATGGAAAAGCTAGATTTATCATGGTCACGGCTAAATGCAGAATATCTTAATTGGTCTCTTAAATGGGGAGATCAATATGATAAGTATGGTCAAACATGGGGCCAGTTACTTAATCGTAAATATGATATGTCAGTATTTAGAACTAATGAACTAAGCGAATCTTTTATTTCCGTTGAAAGACTTTACAAAATGCTCTTAGGTGAGCTATATAACAGAAGAACTAAATAATAAAAAATGCATATAGTAATAACAGGCGGCGCCGGATTTATTGGACATCACGCGGTTTGGCAAGCACTAGAACGTGGATGGCAGGTTACAGTACTTGATAATTTTTATACAGGTAAACTAGAGAATTTAACTCTACCGTCTGGTAATCTACCAGCTGGATTAAAGGTTTATGAATGTGATATTGCAGCAGGTCCAATGCCAGATATTAAAAATATAGACTATGTATTACATCTAGCTGCACCGGTCTCAGTACAAGAGTCACTAGAAGATTGGGAGAAGTATTATCGAGGGATTAAAATAGGTAGTGAAAGAGTATTTGAATGGGCAAAGAATCGAGGTTGTCGTTCTATCGTAGCAGCAAGTACAGCTGCAGTTTATGGTGATAATGAAGAAGTGCCATTTGATGAAACTACAACACCAGATCCTATGTCTCCATACGCTGAATATAAATTAGAAATGGAAGATATTTTAGATAGTTATCATAATAACATAACACAATGTGCAGCTCTAAGATTCTTTAATGTATTTGGAGAAGGCCAACCAGACGATGTAGGCTATGTTAGTGCCATTCCTATCTTTAAGAAACAGTTTGAATCATATCAACCTATCACTGTCACAGGAGATGGTAAACAAACTAGAGACTTTGTCTATGTTGGAGATGTAGTAGAAGCTTGTTTTACAGCACTAGCTAGACCTAATGGTGGATTTGAGGGCATGCCGATTTGGAATGTTGCATCTGGTGAAGAGACTCCTATCTTAGATATAGCAGAACAGTTCGGCGGAGAGATAATACATATAGAAGAAAGAGAAGAACCGAAAAGATCTCGAGCAGACATCTCATTAATTACACAGATGTTAGAATGGAGACCTACTACTAATGTATTAGCATGGATAAAAGAACAAAGAGATGCCTAGAGCAGTAAGAATGACAGTATGCTCAAATTGTTTGGGCGACTTTCCAGATAAAGAAATGTACACAGTCGGTAAGTCAGGCAACTGGGCTAAACCGGATGAAGTGGGTTATTATACACCATTTTGTGCAAAGTGTGTTAAAAAAGCAAAAGATAGTTACGTTAAAATAATTAGCGAACCAAAAATAAAAACTAAGAAAGATGAAAAAACTAATAAGAAAAATTAAGAGAGGTTTTGTAGCCATTCCTACAAGAGAGTTTGGCTGGTCAGTTGCAGATTTTGAAGCTGCAAAAAAGTGGGCTAAAACACAAGACGATCCTGATTTTCCAAAACAATCTTTATGGGATGCATGTTATCCAACTAGAAATGAATCTTCTTATGTTTTAGCAAAAATTAATAATTATTTAAGACCTTTATTAAAATGAAAAAATTAATATCAATCATATTTTGTTTAATCTTCTTTAACATTGTGACTTTTGCACAAACTAAAGAAATTAAAACAGACATATACACATCTATATACAATGAGGAATACCAACAACCAATGATTGTTGAATATACGATCTTCTGTAAACCAGAATCACCTACTTATGATAGAGATGGTATTTCATTCAAAGCCTATCCTGGTTTAAATGGTTCATCTAGTTCAGATTATAGTGCTAATGTATATGATAAGGGACACATGGCTCCAGCAAATACTTTCGCATGTTCTAAAGAATGGTTAAAAGAAACATTTAGTTATGCAAACTGTGCATTACAACACCAGGGATTAAATAGAGGTACTTGGGCAGCATTAGAAAGATTTGAAAGAAACTTAGCAGGAGTATATGATGACATACAAGTTCATATTGAAATATTCTTCTCAGATAAATGGACAACTAATTCAGATCCTGCTAGAATACCTTCTAGTTTTGTTAAGTCTATTACCTGGACTGAAAATGGCAAGGAAAGAACTTTATCGTTTGACTTTCCTAATGAAGATACTACTGGGCGCTCGTTCTGGGAGTTTCTCATCAAATAACGATATATACTATGTAGGGGGCAACCTACTCAAATAAAACGCTCAAGAAATGGACAACGTTGATAAATTCCTAACATTGTTTTCGGACTTCGATATGGTGGTTACACCCAAGCAGAGAACAACAAAACCAAGAAAGAAAGAATTTAATGTCACGGCAAGTCAAGCGGGCCAGGCTAGATCTTCTCTTCAAAAAGAATTAAAAAGGTTAACGCAAGAATACAAGAGAGCACAACGATCTTTTAAAAATAATAGAATAAGTAGACAAGAGTTATTCGACTTCGAATGGAGAATACACGAACTACAAGAAGAAATTAAAAGGATCGACGAAGAAAGTAAATAATATGCAATTATTTAGTACTTATTTAATAGACAAGATAGTGTACGCTTTAAAACCAAAAGCTAAACACCAGGCTAGGATAGATGCACCAGAGAATTATGATATTATCAATTGTTCTTATATGGATGCACCAGTTCAGTTACCGCCTGCTAATTCATCTCAACAGACTAAGAATGAATTAGAGACTATTGCTAATGCAAATCTATTACATAAGAATCCTGCTAAATTAGAGTATAAATATGATGATGAGTTTTTATGGGCATTTAAAAAATTAGTCAAAGATGCTGGTAAAAAATGGGATGATGTATATTTTAAAAAAATAGTTAAAGAGGCTGCATCAATAACGATCAGGCTTAAATACAGATTTAATAGACCTAGACCTTTTCAATTAGGTAAGGTATTAGGTATTGAGGTAACTAAATATAGTTCTAGTACTGCTAAAACACCAGCATTTCCATCAGGACACACTACGCAATCAGTTTTAGTGGCATGTGTGGTTGGTAAAATGTACCCAGAATTAAAAGATGATGCAATGAAAATTGCTGATAAAGTTTCACTCTCTAGGATGGTTGGTGGTCACCACTATCCATCTGATATTGAATATGGAAAACAATTAGGTAAGTGGATTTCAAACCACGTTAATTAATTGAAGAAATAATATCACAATATATTGGTGAATGGGGTTGGTTAACAATCGCTGCTTTAGCTGGTTTAGCATTTAAAGATGCAATAGCCAACTTTTTTAGCGGTATGAAGTTTTTGATGGGTACTGATTTTGATATAGATGATGTAGTCTATATTAAAGGTACAAAGAAAGCCAGAATAGTTAGACAAACTATTTGGAAAACTACATTTTATGTCTATGGACATGGTAGAAAATTTGTAGTACCAAATAGTTCATTATGGTCTTTACAAATAGAAAAAGATTTACCAAACTCAGAACAATATGAAGAATACAAGAAAGATTAAATTATTATTTGCTGTTTTATCATTATGGCTATTTGCTAGCTGTGGTGTTAACTGGCACGTATCAACACTTAACTATGACCCAATCTATGATGATGAAAATTATATAGTGGTCTCAGACGAGGTTAAGATTGATACATTAAATGAATTTCAATTTAGAAATAGACTAAGAACGGATTTTAGATTTAGATATGATTTTGCTCAATACGCTTTAAGCCAACCTATATCTTTTGATTGGAATAATAGATTATTAGGTACTAGATATGGTTGGAACAGCCCTTATTATGGCTACTACTGGAATAGAACTCAAATGTGGAATGATTGGGCATGGGGTTTCACTCCACATAGATGGTCACCATTCGGATATGATAGATGGGGATATAATAACTGGATGGGCAATGCTCACTGGGGTTGGAATAGCCACTATGGCTGGAATAACTATGGCTGGAATGGATATTACAATGACTGGAACTGGAGATGGAGAATGAATAACTATGCATGGCAACATAGAAATAGACCCAATACCGTTTATGTAAATGGTAGAAGAGGTAGTAGCATAGTCTCTAATAGAACTAATTCTACAATTGAGTCTAATGTTAATAGACGTAGAAGTAATAGTAATAATACTCGTACAGTAAGATCATATAATAATCCTAGAATTAACCCGGATAATAATGTAATCATTAGAGATAATGGTGAGACTGTAAGAATCTATAGAAGACCTAATGATAACAACAATAATATTAGAGTAAATCCTAATAATAACACAAGAAATAATAACTGGAAACCTAGAGTACCAAATAACGTTAATAATAGAAGTACTAATAGCAATAGAAATAACTATAGACCACCTAGTACTAATAATAATGTTAGATCTACAACACCTCCACCTACTAGACGTTCTAGTTCTTCTTCAAGTAGTAATTCACGTAGCAGATCTTCGGGTTCTAGAGGAAACAATTAGGTTTCTAACCATATAACCCCTGTAAATGCAAAGATATGAAAAGAGTTTGGGTTAATGGATGTTTTGATGTTCTACATAGAGGTCACTTTGAGCTCTTTAAATTTGCCAGTGGATTAGGCGATAAAGTTATTGTAGGCATTGACTCAGACGAAAAGGTAGCTAGGGCAAAGGGCCCAGATAGACCTCATAATAAACTAGAGGATAGAAAGTTCGCTCTAGAATCCATTCAATATATTGATCTAGTAGAGACCTTTGATACTAAACAGGGTCTAATTGATCTAGTGGCTAAATTCAAACCAGATGTAATGGTAGTGGGCTCTGATTGGAAGGGCAAAGAAATCGTAGGCGCAGAACATGCTGGTGAAGTAGTTTTCTTTGATCGAATAGGCGACTACTCGACCACTGAGGTACTAGAAAGCAAATTATATAATACTGATCAAAAGAAGGCATACGTTGATATAGATGAAACCATTTGTTTCTACGAGGGTAAAAGAGTATATCAAAATGCTAAACCTAATGCGACTAATATAAGTAAAATAAATAAACTATATGAAGCTGGCTGGCATATTACATATTGGACAGCTAGAGGTGGTCATTCAAAAAGAGATTTAACTAATTTGACAACGGCACAACTCAACGAATGGGGATGTAAGTACAATAACTTAGTGGTGGGTTGGTCTGAGTCAGGTTTAGAAACAAAACCCAGCTTTGACTTGGTTATTGATGACAAAGCAAAAAGAATAGAAGAATTATGATAGTACAACCTAAAATAGTACCTAAAGCATGGGGCGAAGAGATTTGGATTCACAACGACGAAGAGTATTGTGGAAAATTGCTAAGATTTCATAAGAAAGGTAGTAGATTCTCAATGCATTATCATATTATTAAGAAAGAGTCTTGGTATGTTGGTAAGGGTTCATTTGAATATATCTGGATTGATACCGAAGGTGCAGTAGAAGATTCTACAATAGTAAAAGAAGGTGCATGTATCACCATTGAAAGAGGCCAACCACATCAGTTAGTAGCACTAGAAGATGGCTCAGAAATATTTGAAGTATCAACACAACACTTCGATGAAGATAGCTACAGAATTCGCAAAGGAGATTCCCAAGGATGAAAATATTAATTATAGGAGATAGCTGTACCGATAGATTTATATACGGTAACGTGGGACGTCTGTCCCCTGAAGCACCAGTGCCTGTTATTACTCCTATAGAAACTATAGAAAATCCAGGGATGGCAGGTAATACAATGGCTAACTGTTTGGCTATTGCCCCTGATGCCAATATTGAGTTATGGACTCAATCAGAACAGATTACAAAAACAAGATTCGTGGAAAAGAAATCTAACCACATGTTCATCAGATACGATGAGGGTGAAGAGCAGATTTCTGCATTTGATAAAGACCTAACCTACTTAGAGAAGTACGATCTAGTGATAGTCAGTGACTATAATAAAGGCTTCTTGTCTAACAAAGACATTTATGATATTGGTTTAATGGCTCCGTTATCAATTATTGATAGTAAGAGACCTTTAACTAATAAAATGATGGCTAATTATACATTTATTAAATTAAATGAATCTGAAAGGATAAATAATAATAAGCTGGAACATCCAGGCATTATTACGACTCTAGGTGCAAAGGGCGCCGAATATCAAGATAAACTATTCCCAAGCCCTAGACCACAAGAGACTATTGATGTTTCTGGTGCCGGCGATACTTTTGTTGCAGCATTTGCAATTGAATATGTTAACAGTAAAGATGTAGAACATTCAATTAAATATGCAAATGAAATGTCAGCTAAAGTAGTACAAAAAAGAGGAGTTGTTACGCCAAGTGAAACATATTAAAACATTCGAGGCATTTCTTGTAACAGAGAAACCCTATTCTAAAGATGAAATTGTAGTATTTGATCTAGATGATACTCTAGTGATTACAGATGCGAAGATTAAAGTGTGTGATAATACTAATGGTGAATGCTTTAGTCTAACTCCAGAGGAATTTAATGAATATGAAGCTAATCCTAACCATGATGTAGATTTTGATGATTTTAAATCATTAGAAATCATGAAGGCTGGTAAACTAATCGAGCACTACTTTAAGATCTTTAAGTCAAACTATAAGCGAGGTATTGCTGTAGGTATTGTAACTGCAAGGGATGATAGAGAGATGATCTATACATGGTTGAGAGAGCACGTAGGGTTTAGAATTGACAAAGATCTAATCTTTGCTATTTCTGATCCAGTTCATAAATTTAAAGGTTCAATTGCAGATAGAAAGAAACAGGCCTTTGAAACATATATCAAAATGGGCTATAACAACTTTAAGTTCTATGATGACGATGCAGCTAATCTAAAACTGGTTAAATCACTAGAGAAAGAGCACTTACATATACAGATATATACTAAGAAGGCAAAAAAACCTAAATACTAAACATGGCAACACAAGGAGATTACAGAGCAAGATTCGCAGCTGCGTTTGATAAATCACTTAAAGAAGAAACTTTAAATGAAGCAGCAGTTTCTAGAGATGATGTTTTTAATGCGTTTAAAAGTTTAAAAGACCCAAAGAACAAAAAGAAATTATTCAGTCCAGCTCAACTTAAGAAGCTAAACACATTCTTTGATAAATTACCAGGTGGGCCTAATGGTGATGTTCCTAAGGCAGTATATCAATTTCTATACCCTCTATCTTATGAGGATAAATTATATTTTATGAATGAGTTAGGTGGAACTGCTGCACCTCAGAAAAACTTTAGTATAGCTAAAGGATTTGACACAGATTTATTCCATGTTGACGCTAAAGGTATTGGTAAAGGTGAATTATACTGTGCTTGGAAATTTAAAGATGCTCAAATACAGGGTGGTAGTGAGTCATTTGATGTTGCAGTAGGCAAAACAAAATATGAGGTAAAAGATTACTCTGGAACTGGCTTTAAAAAGAACGGTGAAGGTGTTGTAAATAATAATGCTATTAGAATTGGCGTTGAGGGATCTGTTTCTAAATTTGATTTTTGGAAAGAGATTTTAAAAACAGTGAACACCGTTGAAAAAATACAGAAAGGTACAGATACATGGACTCTATTACCAGAATCACCTGAACTAACACAACTATTAGAGTTAAAAGACCATATATTAAACAGAGTTCAAAAAGAAATAAAAATTGTAACAGGTGAATTCAATAAGACTGATTCTAAAAAATTCACACAGTTCTACGAAGTTGCAAATAGAATAGTTACTAATTATGAAACTTCTGGAGATTTTAACCAAGTAATACTACAGGGTAAAAATGGACAGAGATCTATGGTCATAGAACCAATTAGTATATCTGATATACCAGCTTCTGGTAAAATGGAGGTCACAATTAAAGACTCATCTGGTAAAGCTACAGTAGAAACACTTATTAATTATTTACTTAAACTTGAGTACTTAAGAACTCCTGCTAAATTTGAGGCAGATCTTAATCAAGCAGTAGCAGACATTATTGCAGAAGGGCAAGCTGATTTTTGGATGGTATTTAGAGGAAGTCAAAATAATATCATAGGTAAAATAATTAGCAAGGACAGAAATAACGAGTTCTTATATGATACCATCAGTCAAAACGGTATTAAATTTAAAGAACCAATTTAATAGATATATAATAAAACACATAAAACACATAAAATAATAAAACAATAATTATGGCAAAGCAATTTTACATTCATGAAAAAAGAGAGGATTACGATATTATACACTTCTTTAGAAACAAGAAAAAATTAGAGGCTGCTAAAGTGGAGATTGACAAGCCTACGAAATGGCAAGACCAAGAAGATTACGATCAAAGCAAAGAATGGGGTGTTGAATATGTAAAAGAAGGCTCTATTTCATATAGCAAAGGACTTGCTCTTTTATCAGGTGAGGTTGGTGATGGTAATTACTATCAGGAAGGACTAGAATTTAGAGATATGACGGAAGAGCAATTCCGTGCGGCGGCAGAAAAACACGTTGAAGTATTCGATGCTGGCGATGAGCAGGGCCAAGGCGCCTTAATCTACTATAAAGGAGCTATTAAAGATGGTACAGAGGTCTATATGGATTCTCAATCAGGTATTGTTCATGATAAAGGTACTCAGCCTACGATTTTGATAGAAGATGGCGAGTACAGTATAGGAGAATCTGTTAACACTACTTTCAAATATGTACCAACATTTGAGTCATTTAGAAAGACTCTTAAATAACCATGAACAGATTACCAAACCTATCAGAATTTATTAACGAGGCTAATGCATTCGCAGCTAAAGTAGAGTATGTAAACCCATCTTTATCTAGAGCAGCAGATATTGTAGCTAAATTTGTTAATAAGAAGACAGGTTTAAAGTTTATGAAATTTCCATTTGCAGTTACTGCAACGATTGATGGACAAGAGAATACTGGAGTAATGTTTTACTCTGCAAAAGGCGCCCAGTCTTTTAGAGTATCAGATAATACATCTGGTGCAGCTGGTGTAATCGGCTCACTACAATTCTTTTCAGATTCTACAGTTGCTAAAGCAGACTTTAGTTTAGAAGCTGGTCATAATAAATTACCAGTAATTAAATTATTACATGAATTTGTTAGATTAGTAAATGATGCTAAGTATATGGAAGAGGTTATTGCTGAGTCTTTAGTGACTGAGGCTAAATCAAGAGCGTTAAGTACACAAGAATTAAAACAGGTAAATGATAGACTTGCAGCTGGTGACTCAGTTAAATCTATCTCAGTAGATCTAGATGTACCTTATAGACAAATTTCAAGAATTAAGAAGGGTGTTAGTGTTGTACCAGTAGCTTCTACTGCTGAAAAGCAAAATGAAACCACTGTTGCAGATAAAGTAAAGTATTTAGAAGAAACAATGGAAGACATCTATCAAATCTCTAGAAGAGTTGGTGCAGGTGCTTTCAATTCTCTATTCATATCAGGTAGAGCAGGTACAGGTAAAACTTACAACGTTGAAAGAGCATTAAGAGATGAAGGTCTTGTAGAAGATGAAGACTATGTATTAGTTTCAGGTGCAGCATCTGTAATTATGATGTATAAGAAGTTTTTTCAATATAGAAATGGTACATTAGTATTTGATGACTGTGACGCAGTATTTAGAGATGAGAATGGTAGAAACTTAATGAAGGCTGCATTAGATACAAAGGCTATTAGAAAGATTTCATATCTAAAGAAGACTAAAGCAGTTTACGATCCTAAAGATGTAGACGCAGAAGAAGAATTTAATCTACAAGAGGCTGGTATAGTACCTAACTCATTTGAATTTGCAGGCCGTGTGATTTTTATTTCAAACTTACCAAAAGATAAAGCAGATCCAGATGGAGCAATTAGATCAAGATCGATTCTAATTGATGTTAATCCTGATGATGCAACTCTAATGGAAAGAATGAAAAAACTCTTACCACACTTAGAGCCAGTAGATATGCCGATAAAAGATAAAGAAGAAATATATGAATTTATGAAGCAAGCAAAGGATGTCTCAATGAGAACCTTTGTAAAAGCTGCAGGATTTAAAATGGCTGGTCTTCCTAACTGGAAGCGTATGGCTGAGCGATACCTATAAAAAGTATCAAAACTCCGATTCTAAAAGCCCAATTCTAAAGAGTTGGGCTTTTTTATGTTATCTAAAAATTAAATTTTTAAAAAAATGGTTTTTTTGATAAACTTTTTGTAGTCTAGATGATATATAATATGAGAGTATATCTCAAACATTAAATAAACTTTAAGGTCATGGCTAAACAACTCAATCCAGAAGCTGTCAATCCTTCTGAGATCGAGCCAAAAAGCAAAAGTCAATCCTTAAACGAATCACAAGATGTCAATACATTAAATGATTGGTTCAACGACCAAAAACATGTAGACGATGTCGGAAACGTTGCAGACGATCACGCAATTTGGGTTTATTTCGGAGTCGGAGGTCCAGCTTAAAAGCAGTTAAAGAGCACTAGAAATAGTGCTCTTTTCTTTTAAACAAAATTGGAAAGATAAATATAATGTATTAATCATTTAAAAACAACTATACAATGACTACATTTTTAATTATTCTAGGACTACTCGTCGTCGCAGCAGGCGTTTATTTCTATGCCATTAAGACTGGCAAAATCGAAGATGCTGATGGCGATTTAATCGCAGATGACGTTGAGGACGTCGCAAAAGAAGTAAAGCGTAGAGCTAAGAATGTAAAAGCAGAATTAGCAGACGTTAAGAAAGCAGCTAAAGAACTTGTTGACCAAGCGGAAGACGTAGTTGAAGCAGCAGCCGGCAAAACTAAATCTAGAGGTAGAAAAAAGACAGTTAAGTCTTCTGGTTCTGGAAAAGGTAAAGGTAAGGCAACAAAAGGATCTTCAAAAGGGAAGGGTACTAAAGTATCTTCTGGATCTGGATCTGGTAGTGGTGTAAAGAAAAGAAAATCACCTAAAAAATAAACCTATATTATGGCTAATTACGTAAATTTCACAAAAGTAACATTTAATCCATATAATCCAAAAGTATTAAACGAAGGACAGTTTTCATGGATGACTTCAGATACCGAAGAACAAATCGGCTCTGAGAGACAAAACATGATTGACGTCTGGATGTATGATAACGAAGGCAACTCTTGGTATGAAAATAGATATGAAGGTTATGGTGAATTCGGTGGCATGGACTACTATGAGTTATTAGCTAAAATGAATGGTTACACAGAAGAAGACCTGAAAAAAGGTCAGGAAATGAGAGGGATAGGTATTGACCTAGCTTTCAAAAAGCTAAAGACTAAAGACAAAGGGAGGAAAGTCCTTTTCCCAGCTTTAGTTGCTAATGGCAAATACAATTGGAAGAGACATGACTTCACCGAAGAAGCAGAGTCAGATCCAAATCAATCATGGTATCAAGAGCCTGAGTATGACGATTATGAAGATGAATATGATGGCTATGAGTCAGAGAAACCAGAATTAACTTGGGATTCTCTAAAAGAATCATTAGGTCTTAATGAAGGTAGATCTATTAATAAGATCTCAAAAGACCACGCAGCTACAGTACTAGCTATGTCTACTACTGTTAAAGAATGGAAAGACGCAGAAGGCGATAGAAAAGAAGAGCTAATGCAAAAACTAAGAGAGCTTAATAAGCAAAAAGCTGACTTAGAAAAAGAATTGAATGATGCAGTTGCAGGTAAAGATAGAAACCTACAATTATCTTTAGAAGAAGCTGAGGATTTAGCATACTTAGAAATAGATGTTGAAAAAATCCTAGAGCAGAAAGATGAGGAATAAAAAGATTGTTACTCTAACAGAGTTTAAACATCTTAATGAGGGCATTGAGTCTGATATTAAGAAATATATAAAGAAAAACAAGAAAGAATTAAATAGTCTAGCCGACGATGATAATTGGGATGCCATTTATCAACATCTATATAATGAGTTCGATGTAGAACCAGAAAGTAAAGATGCAAAGGAACTAAAGCAGACATTTGATTTTATCTTCTAAAAAAGAAGGTTTACTATAATGGCAAAGGAACTTAACGAAGATTACGGTTTCAAAATCTCAATTAAAACATTAGTTGGTATTGCAATAGGCATTACCACAATAGTTTCTTTTTGGTTTGCTCAACAAGCGCAAATAAATGAATTGCGTACTGAAATTGAGGAAGCAAAAGAACTACCAAGACCAAACATATCCAGAACTGAGTATGAACTAAAAGATGAATTGGTGCGCCAGACTATCTTAGATACACAGGACGACGTCGATGACATCAAGGAATCACTTGATAGAATCGAAGACAAATTATACAACAGATAACAATTTATGAAGAAGTTTTTACTACTTATTTTAGCATTGGTAACATTTCAGGTGGCGGATGCTCAAGAACAACCTAAAAAGAAACTTATTGATATAGGTAAATTCTTTAAATACTCTACATTTTATGGTGTAGGTCAAATTAGTCAACCAATCACGCCATCAGAACGTTTCTA
>VMHT01049085.1_pt1 | contig 26379 bp, 24 predicted proteins | sample 4693611 | NCBI WGS metagenome assembly VMHT01 (sample SAMN12280063, study PRJNA550983) | marine metagenome | isolation source: seawater sampled from same location over 5 years 0.02-0.2 micron viral filtrate | place: USA: collected off the coast of southern California halfway between the port... ...
ATTATGCGATGTATTTGAACTGTTAGAACCGCTATTTGAATTGCTATTAGAACCGCTATTAGAATCACTATTAGAATCATCGTCTAAAGTTTGATGTGATGATTGAGATGTAATATTTGATAATAATGTATTTATAGATGCATCACTACCAGGCATCCAAGGTACGGGATCAACCGGTGTTGATGGCCCTCCAGGCCCCCAAGGGTGAGGAGGAGGGTGAGGGTGTGGGTGTGGAGGGTGAGAGTGGATACTATGTCTTGTATTTTCATCAGAAGTGCTATTAGAATGATATCTGTGCAATTTTGCAAGAGCATATTCTCTTTCTTTAATTGAATTATCATATTTGGTTAAAGAATTGCTTAAATTTTTAGGAAGAATATCCGAAATTTTACCTCCGCTCAAAGAAGAAAAATGAGGTTTTGGAGACTTGTCCACTTTATGAACGACCGGATGATGATGTGATTTAGATGTTGTTGTTGTTAAATACTTTAATAATGTAACGATAAATAATAAACTTGTAAATAATACTACTAATATAATCAAAGTATGTTTTTGCATTTATATATTATCCACATTATAAATCATAATATGGGTTATCTGTAATTTCCATACCACAATATTGTTTAGGTTTTTCTTTATAATTAATAGGCGTGTATAATTTATTTTTAACAGCTATTTCTAATAAAAATTTGAAATTGCTCCAAAATTCATCATTATGCCCAACAGTTTTGGACATTACGTGACCAAGTTCATGAATACCTACGAATGTTAATGTGTTTTCATCAATAAGATTGTCACCTTTTTTGGTTTTAGTGGTACAAAATGCTAATTTTTTACCCTTATCTTCAGAATAAGCAGTATATTTAGAAGTAGGTAAAATCTCACTTACCTTAGTGGGATTAAAATTTTTAACTAAACGTCCTACATTTTCTCTATCTGGAAATTCTTTTTTTGCTAATTTAACTAGTTGTTTTAGTTTATCAGTGACTGTTGCTAATAGGTTTGCAACCAATTTAAGCTTTGGTCTTTCTCTAACGCAATATTTGTTCCCATCTACATCAGAAACAATACATTTTAGATTGAAAGCATCAGATTCAAAATATATTTTTAGCATTACGCCGATAACAAATATAATTAAAACATAACCCAATATATTCATGTTTTTTGCCATACTTATATATTGTATATAAAATCATATATGATGTTAAAAATATATGATTTATTATTTATTTTGGACCGCATCCAATCTCCAAAGGCCGTCTGTTAAAGTCAGGTCCAATGGTACTTCCATTCCATGGTCCTACATTTAGTTGAGGATTGGCAGGTTCAGAACGAAGCTGAAGATTAGCATTTCTCAAACTTGAAGAGACCGTATCAATACCAATATGGTATCCAGCTTTAAGCAAACTTACATTGGCTACATCACCTGCACCCATGGGATTCATTTTTGAGAACTGATTGTTACCGTCATTTGGAAGCAATTGTTTAGGATCAACAACTGGTTGTCTCGTGCAACTTGGGGGTAATCCATGCATATCAGTTCTCACACCTGAAACTCCTGAAGGGCCTGAATTTTGTCCTAAAGGATTAGCAGGACCGGCTGGTTTACCACCGGCACAACAAGATGCGGCATTTCCAACAACAGTATTGGTATCAGGGACATTGGCGGCATTACGAGCGTGTAATACATCATTAGTAATGTAAGGACCGGCACTCATACCGGATTGAATTATTCCTTTTTGTGCCGAATAGTTATTTACAAAATAAATTAAAACAAGGGCGGCAACAACCGTCAAAATAACCATGTGATTACTACATAAATTCTTCAACGTTTTGGCTAGCGTCATTCTATAAAATTAGCATATAAAAAATTTTTATCATTAATGATCAAATTATTAATTACCTGTCATTTCTAAAAGTTCATTTTCATCATCCGAACTTTCTATTTCATCCAATAGATAAAGGGATTTAATTCTCTTCGCTTCTAAATATGCTTCTATAGCTCGTTTTTTTGCTTCTTTAGCCCGCCCTTTTACTTCTCTATATATTTCCATATATACCTCATTGGGCTTCTTTAATTGTACGATCTCTTTATCTTCAGGCATTACTAAATTTATTTCATTAAGTTCGGTATTTTTCTCTAAAGGTTCTGTATTTACTAACAAATTATCTTCTTCCTTAACTTCTGTTTCTTGAGGTAATTGATCTGATTTCGCTAAACTTTCTAAAGAATTATTAGTATTTTCAGAAGATTCTTCCACGAGCTTATTATTTTCTAAATTCTCCAATTTAAGTTGTGGAACTATCATTTTATTTTCCATTATAATGTTGTCTTTTTGTGATAACTCAGTTGAAGAGTCAATACTAGATTCCTTTGTCATCTGCATGTTTTCAGCATCATCTATATTAGTAGTATTAACATCCGTAGATTCGGTAAGAGTATCGGTAGATTTAATTACAGTATCTTCTGATGCTTCGAGATCTTCTTCTACAACTTGCGATGACTCTTGTTCCATTATATTATTATTATCATCATCTTTTGGTTGTAGTTCAGATATTTTGAGTACTGTATTATTTGTATTTAGATCATTATCCTCAACTTTATCATCGGAATTGTTCACAGATTTGATAAGACATTTATTTCTAAATACTTTGTCTTTTAAAACCATTGCCTGTGTTAAATTAAATTCAAGAGAAAAACTTTGTGAGGTAAATTTTAAACCACTCATTTCTAAAAGAGCCATTAAAGTTTTTTCTTTAGTAAGATCGTCAATTTTAAGTAAAGATTCATCTTCATCGTATATTTGCAAAGTAGGTTGTGAGTTTAATCTACTTTTAGGTTTTTTTATAAAACATCGCAATAGTATTTTACTACCTTTATATGATCTTAAAATATTTTGCCAATGATAATCTATGGTATCCATATCCATATCAGAATGAAACCATTTATCTTTTTTTTCGTAAATCAAATTTTTGATTTTATCTTCAAGACCTTCTAAAAATTCAATTACATTTTCGTCGTCTTTTTCAAACATGAGATCACAATAAATTTTTTTTTCTGTTTTAACTATACCATTCTTGGTCTTACAGCGTGGAGTCTGTATTGTAATATTGTTTCCTAAAAGTTTTAATTTTGAAAAAAATGCACCTCCTTGCAATCCTTGCGGATTGGCTAAAGTAATATCATCTAATGGAAATTGGTTTTTTTCGAAGGAAAATATTTGCATACTCATTATAATCATAAATAGAAAAATATGTTTATACTAGTACGCATTGTAGAATAAATAATATCTATTATTTTTAATGGGAGGGTCATTTAAAGATTCGGTTATCAATGAATGTGTAAGTATTTTAAAAAGAAAAGATGTAAAGGATGAGATTAAGGCTTTATTTCAACCAATAATCGACATGGTATTACAAGAAATATACCCGTATATATTTTTATCCATGATATTCGTATTAATAAGTTTTTTGTTAATTTTAGGAATATTTATATTATTATTGCGTAATAATAAAAGTGATATTAAAATGCCTACTATTTCGAAATTTTTCTTTGCTTAATGTATAATGGCTAAAACACGAAGACGTAGAGGATCGGGACGTTCCCGTCGCGCTGGAACTAAAAGCAAACGAGGTGGTAGTTTATTGGCAGGTGTTGTAGGTGCCCTTAAAACTGCACTCCCTTCTATTGTACTGTACGAAGCATTGCGTGCTCAAGGTAAAAGAGTCAAACGTGGAGGCAAATCTAAACGCCGCCGCGGAGGTAAATCTAAGCGTCGCAGAGGTGGACGCACTAAGAGACGCCGCAAGTAAATAAATAATATTATATGTAATACAATAAATACATATAATACAGATCTTATTTAATCATATAATAAGTTAAATATATTTATTTATATATAAATAAATGTCATTCGAGGATAATATAAGACAATGGGTCACAGTGGATAATCAAATTAAGAAATATAATAGTGAAGTTAAACGTTTAAGAGAAGCTAAAAGTAATTTAGCAAATAATATTTTAGCACATGCGGTTGATCATAATTTATCACACAGCATGGTTGAGATATCGGACGGCTCTTTAAAATTCCAGAATGTAAAGGTTACATCACCCTTAACATTCAAACTTATCACCGAATGCTTAAAAGACTGTATAGATAATGAAGAGCAGGTAAAATTATTAGTTGATTATATTAGACAAAAAAGAGAGGTTAAATATGTCCCTGAAGTAAAAAGAACATATACAAAATAATTTAAATATTGTACTTCTAATTATTTAAATGTCAGAAGAATTACAATATACTACTAATCCCTTGGAATTTCATAATCTAATTGTACCCAGAAAAAAACAAGCATATAGAATATGGTGGGAATCATCTGTTAAATCGGATAATCCTGATTTTTGGCATTCGCGCAATGAGACTAACCCTGTCACTCACGGTGAATATGTTGTTGATTTTTATTATAAACTAAAAGATATTATTAATAAATCTGGATACGTGATAGATAATGAAAAACAATTTAAAGATGAAATCTCTACTTTAATATATCATTTATCAAACGAAGAATGAATATTCCAAGTGATTTAAAAGAGTATGCTTATGAAAGCGAAGGGGAAGAAGATGAGGAAACTATTAGAGACAGACAGATATTAAAGGAGTGTTTTAAACTGGAAGATTTTTTAAATTATCATCAAACAAGAGAAATGCTTGAAAATGAATTCCGATGGGAATATGAAAAAAAATGCGAACCAGTTTTAGAAGATTTTTGGGAAAAACAAGTAAATATGTGTCGTAATAGCGGTGCTACACTATTTGACAACGAAGTTGATTTAGGACATGTAGGGACTTTTTTAGGAACAGTGTTTAGTCATTTAAAGCCCCAATACAATTTAGAAATTTTTTATGACACGCCAAGTTTAGCATCGGCAATGGTTAATACACATGAAGATAGAAAACATTTATTGGGGAAAGAACGACAGCAAGATATACGCGAGAATTATGTAGAATCTTCCGACAATGCAAACAAGAAATTTGATTGGAGTACTAAAACATATAAAAATAGTTAATTAATATATATTAATGGACTCTGAAAATTTTATATATCATAAACAAAACGGTCAAGTGATGTCAGCAGGATACGCCATCAACAGTAAATTATTGGAGGGTGGTATACCGGCTTTGGCAAATTATAAAATTCAAAAAGGTGGTTCTCTTGAATCTTTAGCAGTACCTGCTGGATTATTTTTATTACAACAATCAATTACTTCAAAAACTAATGCACTTGAGACAATAGAAAAGGAGCCAGAAGTTATTGGAGAGGGATTGTATGATAAACTTTTGGAATTAATGGATCCTAAGACACCCGCAAAGAAAAAGAAGAAAAAACAGAAACGTAAAACAAGGAGAAAATCAAAAAAGGGTTCAAGTCGAAAGACAAGACGAGTGTGACTTATAGATTGAATAAGACATATTACTTATTAATATAATATGTCTTTTAATAGAAATTATACCTGGCTCCAATTATCATAATTGAAAGGTGACACTAACATGTCGGGAAGTTTTTTCCTATATTCGTTAACTTTTTTCTCGAATCGTTTCTCTCTTCGCGTCATAGGCATTGGCGTACTGTTATCCAATAGTTCTTTTTCTAGAGGAGTCATCTTTGGTTTATAGCCATAACAGTTAATTCCAAATTTAACATTTTCATTCCCAATATATCCTCCATTTATTCCAGGTCTTCCGCAGTCATGTTGATGACCTTTTACTCCTTGTAATTTATCCCACGTTGTTTTTTGTGTAGGATACAAAGCCATTTGATCGGCAGACCATCCGTATCCGCACCACTCGCCTCCTTTATCATAAGCTTCTTCAACTTGACTATAATCAGCTAGCTGTGCTCCATATGCAGCACAGACGGCCTTTGCATCTTTATATGTATACGTGTTATCCGGTATATGAAATACCTGTTTTGCGGCCATGATTTCAGGAATGGTTCCATCAGAGTATTCTGCATCATTTCCGTCATTATTTTGACCGTCCTTTTCTGTTAAATTATCCGGCGGGGTAATAAGCGCAATATCTATTTCAGGTTCTTTTGAAAATAAATTTTTTATCCCAGCTCTAATATCAACCTTGAAAAAGTATTGTAATCCATTTATTAATACAAGAAAAACAAAAAGTCCCCATAAAACAATTTCAATAAATGTCATTCCAGCAGATGTGGGTGCAGATGTTGGACCTGCTCCTGAACCAACGCCTCCTAGACCCAAATAGCTAAATAAAAGATAGTATAACATAATAACTGCTGTAAGAATAACTAAAACTAAGGGATTAGCTCCTTTTGCAGCAGTTTTTCCTATAAAATCATACATATGTGGAAACCCTTGCGATGGTGTAATGTCTAGCATTCGTATATAATATACTCATCTATTTTTTTTTGCGATAGAAGAAACAATACGATTTAGGAGAAATTAACTTATTCGTATCAGTAACTTCATCAACAGATGCGTCATTAAAGTGATACCATTTACCATTAGCATTCTTAACATATGCTGTATAATGACCACCAAATACACCTCCACTGTGATTGCATATACCACAAAGATCATAATTATAAGAAAATTTATCATATCCCACAACATAAGCTGACATGTCCAAGTTTTCTAAAGGAAAGTGTACAAGTGCTTGATTTTTATTTACTGAATTTGAAAATCTTTTAAGAGTAATTATAAAAATTTCTGGCAAACTCCAAAACATTAACTGTTTATTTGCAACCTCTTTTTTACCCGTTTTCTCATTATTATACATATTTTCACCGTCTAAAACTTCTATTTTTGTATAATTGTCTAAGCATTCGTGTAGTGTACACGGTTTATTATTCTTTTGCGTTTCAATGGGTAAAGGTAAGTCGAGTAAGAGAAAGGGTTCAGGAGTAGCATTTATATAGTCTCCCCCTTCTGTCTCAATCTTGGAAACGTGAGTTCCATAAAATAAATTTAAAAATTCAGAATATTCTTTTTTATACATCATTTTCTTCATCTCAAAACATTTTTGAGCTAGTTTATCAGTTTCAGTTAAAGCATCGCCGGTTATAGTCATATTAACTTCTCTCAAAATCGCCGTATGAAAACAATCAATTACAAATATAACAAATTCTGTTAAATCATTTTGTGCAAATCCTGTAAAGATACTTTTATCTTTTATTTTAGCAACCTTTTGAACCGATGAAAGGAACCCTCCAGGACTTATTATACAATTTTCACTCCATAACAAATTCCTTAATTTATCCCATTCAAGAAGAATCAAAGATTCTGCTTTTTTATTTAATTTTTTTTTAAAAGTACCTTTTTTTAAAAAATCATTCAATTCATAACAATGTGAAAGACACTGTAAAGCTGAATTCATAAAACAAGTGTTTCCAAGATTAGTTAATCCTGATAATCCTTTATCTTTATAGTTTTCAGATGTGCTCATATTGAGTATTAATGCTATATTATTCTTATATCATTTCTCAACAAATAATATTCAGCCATGCTATATGAGTGTAAGTATAAATGAGATCGTCTATCAGTATTTGCAATTTGCATCAGAGCAACAAAGAGGACTTACAAATATCGCAAGTGAAATTTCAGAAATTAATAGTAGAGTTACAGATATAATTAATTTATATGCAAATGCAAATAGAAACGTAGGACCCGATGTATCGCCTACTACGCCCGTGCCTACTACATCAACACAAGATACGCCTGTACCTACTACACCTGAAACAGTTATAGAAAATATTCGTAATATTTTGTCTCCAGTGCCGCCGCCACAAGAAGAACAATTAGAGATACCCACAGAACCTATAGAAAATGATATTGATTCAAGATCTTCTATAAATGAACTTACTAGAAGAAGAACAACTAGTTTTCATGAAAGAGATTTACCCGGACATACAGGAAATGTAGTAACAAGAATAAGACATCGCAGAAGTAGTATCGCTATATTAGGTCCTAGAGATTCTCACCAAGATCAATCAGAAACATCTTCTCTAAATACGATTCTTGAGAGACGACCATCAATATCGCCACCACCGCCGCCACCGCCACCGCCAACTATTCCGCCACCTATTGAAATTCCTACTATTAGAAGTATGACACGGGATATCAGACAAAGTCCAACGACGAGACCAAATTTAAGATATAATTCATCTAGTATTACAAATTTTCCATACACACATAGAGTCTTCACCTTTTCAAATCCTAGAACTAGAAGAACTGTGGAAAATCTACATTCTAATTTATCACCAGTACGAGTACGACCTAGTATATCTCAAATAAGACGAGGTACCGAATTATTAGTATGGAATGATATTTCAGATAACTATCAAACTTCTTGTCCTATTGATTTACTAGATTTCTCTGAAGGCGATTCCATTTTGAGAATTCGAGAATGTAAACACATTTTTAGAGAAATGAATTTGCGCCGGCATTTCAGAAATAGCGCGACATGCCCTATTTGCAGATTTGATATACGTGATTATATTCCTGAAAATAATGCACCGCCACTAATTTCAGAAGAAATAGATGATATTATAGGTAATGATATTGTAAACACGATTGGAAATATTATAACAACCACGCGATCTAATCGACGCAATCATTCCTCAATTTCCTTAACTTAATAAAATATGAATTATACTTTTTATCAAAACTATCACATTTTTTTGTAATATAATTTAATGATTGTTCAACTAACTTTTTATAGAAGATTATTACCTCTATCTCTCCTTTTAATAAAGTTAATGCATTCCATTGTTTACTTAAACGAGAAGTTGTTAGTAATAATTCCTTTATTTTTTTGTATGAGAACTTGTATTTAGAAAGAAGTGTATTTAAATAAATATTAAAAGCTTTTAATACGGTAATTTCGTGAGAATTATTTAATGGATAAAAGTACTGACTTCTATATTTATATTTTTTGATCATTTTATCATCTGATAATGATATTCTAAGGAAAACCATTATTTCGTTAAATAAGAACTTATCAATATCTTTACCTAATAATCCTTTAACATGTGGTACAATTTCATCTTTGTAATGTTTATTGTCTGAATTAGGATGAATTAAATTAATGGATATGGTATTTTTATAATTTTGAGATTGTGTAAATCCATAATATAAAAAATACTGACTGTTACATTTATTACCATAAGTATCTGTAATCGCGATATTTTTTTTTAACGATACATTAGATTTCATTTTAAAAAACCTATCTCTGTTATCAAATGCCCAATTAACTTTTGGACTAGGGTCATGGTTTAACATATCGCTTAAAGGAACCATTGCTGTACGAGAAACTCCGTTAATATTTATTCCAAAATTTCTACTTCCTACTATTGTCCTAGCCCATAAAAATTCTTTTATTGACCATCGTTTAAATTCAGGACATACCTTAATTATTGTTTGATAATCTTCCAAAAAAGATTGTTGTCTTTTTTTTATCATATATAAAATATGACTTCCTGTTAACATTTCATATTCTATGTTATTCCAAAATATTGGAAAATTACTGATATCTCGTGGCAAAATATCATAATAGGGTTCAAAAAAGTTCTTATGTTTAATAGTGGTTAAAATAAAAACTACGACCATAATAATACTAAAATTATTAATTCTTCCGTGGTTATGTTTTACTAGTTTGAAACCTATAGGTGTATTTTCGCCCATTCCATCATGTATTATTATCTTCAACGGTATTTTAATTACATTTGATCCTTTTCGAATCTTGCTTTTCGAATGTACTCCTCTTTCGTTTTCTCCATATATTTTAAAACTAATATCTGGAAATATAGCGCCATTTTTTTTGGCCCAATTCATAAAATTAATTAATGCTTTTTGATGGGTAATTTCAATATTTTCACATACGGAATCCATTAATTAAATAATATATTAAGCTTTTATTATTTTATTATTGTAATATATAATGCCAAGTCGAGGAATAATGAGAGCAAAACAAAAACGGGGCGGGTCTTTAGGACAAGGAAGTCGTTTTTACTATCTAGGAGCCAATAAAATGCCAATTTCAAGAGTAGCTGGGGCCCAAGGATTTGGTAAAACAAATCCATCTATTGGTAGCATGAAATCATTGGGCGTAATGAAACAAAATCGCAATGCGGGGGGAAATAATGTATGTAAAGAAACACAATTTAAAGAATATTTTTTACAAAAAATGAATATACTTCACAATACAGGAAATATACCAAAAGGTACATTAATTTATAAAAATGGATCGACACAACTTTTGGGTGTTGTAGAGAGTAGTAATAGTAACACTACCATTGTTAAAGTAGACACACCTTTGCCAGTTAGTACTAATTATATAGCAGTTACTATGGTAAAACCAAATCAAGGATTCCCTGGATCCGCGGGGCATATAACATCAACATCGAGTGCGCAAAAGAGTACAACTATTGATAATCAAAATTGCGGCTGTAATGGACCAAGAGCATACTGTTCAAACTGTTCGGGTAGAGCTAATGTTTTTAATGCCATTACTGGAGGGGCAGGATTTTCAAGTACAAATTCCTTTACACTTCTTAGTCATTAAATGTAGTAAAAAATTTTTTTAGTATTAATTTGTAGAACTTTCGTAATAAATTTTAAAAGAAGTTTTGTAAAGTTAGCTGTCCATTTTTCATATTATTTGCTTGTCTCAATGCTCCTTCGAATATAATTTTTTTGACTTCTGCATTTCGAATTTTAGTTTCTTCTGAATCTCGTTTTACAGGATCATCTTTATACTTTCGATCAAGCATACGAAGTCGTCTTTTGAAATTTCCCAATTTTGATTTAAATTGTGGAATTTGTTCTAATACCAATGCATATATTTGCATCAACGGTTTCATTATTTGGTTTGTAATATAAAATGTATAATCAGGTTTCAAATTATGTTTGATCATATAATCTGGATGCTCAATTTTATCACCTTGAAGTTTAACCTTACCTTTTGTTTGGAAATATATATACGGAATTCTAGATCCTACAGCTGGTTTATTTCCAGGATCCCGTTTTCCCATCCGATCAGCTAACACTCGGTGAGCAATACTCTGAGGATTTTTATACCAATCTCTCAATGATTTACTAATAATTAACTTTCTCATGTCTATTCCGCCATCAACAATATCTTGTAAGAATTGCTTTGTAAATTGCATAGCTTCTTTCACGTCTCCGTTTCTCATTAAAATATCAATATTACCACCATATATATCTTTCACTACATCTGCATTGTCACGTCTTTTTAAAACAATTCCCATAGATTTTCTCTTTCCCTTATTTGGATTCATTTCATAAAGCATTCCCACATATCTTTTCTTGGATAAAAGCAAGAATGGATCAAAGGTTTTTTCATACTCTAAATCGTGAGGTGGTTTCAAGAATTTACTAGCTAATTCACCAGCTTCAATAGCCAATTCTATTGTTAATTCTAGTGCCTTTTTTCCAGTTATTTTTTCACCTTCTAAGGTTTTCAAATTAAATGTGAAGAATACCGAATCTGTATCGCCATAAATATACTCAGCATTACATCTCACTTTACCATGTTTAGTTTCGCAGATAGTATCACCATAAACTTCTTCAATAATTTTTTTACCATAAATCAGCAGTTTGCGACCAGTAGCTGTTGTAGATGCTGCTATATCTTTATCATAAAATGCGCTAGTTCGAGCCCCACACTGTCCATACAATGAATTGGCAGTAATTTTATACCCCAGTTGTCTCTGATTAAACACATTTTTCATAAAACTATTATATGTATCGGAGATCTTATCAACATCACATTTCATAATTGTTGTTTGTCCTTCTTTATTTGTCACGATCCAAGAATCTTCTTTTTCTGTCAGCAATCCCGAAATAGTTGCTTTATCCAATTTGTGTATTGTTTTATATTTGATAAGTTTGCGCGTGGATTTTCTTGCAGCTAACAATTCTTGTAAAATAGATGGCATAATAGCTTTTTGATCATCTGGAAATTGTGCAAATCTACAAATCTTAGTACCTACTTTAATTTTTTCTTCCTTTTTTCTTCCTTCTGGCGCGATCCACTCATATCTATCATATTCAATATCAACATATTCGTAATCATTCAGATTATCATATTCTTTATTACCTGTTTCTTTCAAAAGTTTTCCTTGCAAGCTATACTCCTTTGTCCATACCTTACTATCGTGCGATATATTTTCACTAATCATGGAACTAGGATATAGAGATGCATAATCTACCACGGCTACCGGATCTTCAGTATACAATCCTTTCTTAGGTGCTAAGCAAATGGCCCCTTCATATGATCCATCATTTTCAGCTTTTTCAATAACAGGCATCAGTGTTTGCTTTTCTCGACATTTCTTTGCAATGAAACTTAATAGTTTAATACCCTGACCTCTCATTACAATGAATTCAATGGGAACAGAACAAATACCGGCCACCTCTGACATCCCCGTAACAACATCATTTTTACGCAGTAAATGATGCACCAGATTGCAATCCTGAAAACAGTATTTGGCAATGATTGCCCTATCATCTTCAGTACCATTTGTTAGTCTAAATAGATCAGCGGGAGATACATCATCCTTACCCAATCCCCATCTCAGTTTTTTCCCTTTAGACATTTCTATTTTTTCTTCCACCCAAAACTCACCCTTTTTCTCATCTAAACGGATTACTTTGAATTTCTTTCCCTTCTTATACTGATCTTTAGAATGACCAATAATTTCAAATATTACAAAATTATCTTCTTGAAGTCCCATTAAATTCTTACTTTTAATCACGGTATGAGTTTCGCAAAATTCTACACTATCAATCATGTCACCAATAAAGTGCGATGCCACATTTTGAAGTTTATACGAACCGAGATTAACTTCACGTCTAAAATAATTATAAAGATCAATCTGAATAATACCATCTATGTCCATGTATGTTAATTCGTGAGTTCCACTAGCAATTCTGATTGATTTTCCAATTCTTTTGCATTCCAATCCAAGATTTTTACCCAATTTACAAAATTCATTAAAACAGTTATTTTCATAAGCGCGTTCAATCATAAACTTATAATCAAAACCAAATATATTGTAACCAATAATAATATGAGGCTTTTCTCTTTGAATAATTTCGGTCCATTCCGTTAATACATCTGCTTCATCTTCACAACTCACAATTTCAACATCACTATTTCTCATTTCAAACGCCGAACAATCATTCAAACAAATACCGTGGTTCAAATAAGGAGTATCTTCGCCCAAAAGCATAAAGGTTGATCCTATAAAAGTCACTTTATCACCTTCCAAAGGAGGTAAGATCACGGTAAGTGCTTTATCAATGATTTCCATTTTTTTTCCGGCATCCAAGTCTTCATTCAAACAATCTAGTAACTTATAAGTATCGCCCCTGGAATTTCTGCTCTTGATATATGGACCCCATTGCTGTCTAGGTTTATAAAGCTCATCATCTTCATCAAGTGCATCGGTGGATCGACTTGCTTTATATCTGTCTCGTCCCACCAAATTTTTCAAACCTTCGCATAACATGTCATCGGCTAACTCGCTAATATCTTCCTCCGATATTTCTTCTTTCGGATATACACAATTAATGCCCTCTGCCGTTGAATAATTAAATGCTGTCATGATAAGTCGTTTGATTAAAGCCTTTTGTTCGGCTCTACTGAGCTTTTTAATTTCACTATTGTTTTTATTCCAATGTGTAATCATATCTCCCGCAAGTTTTTTATAAGTTTTAATAGACATTGGAAAATCTCCATGACTTGAAGAAGCCTCAATATCCATACTACAAATTTTAAGTGGAACCGCATCCTCTTTTTCTGGCAATGGTACCACGTTATGCCACTTAACGCTATATTCGAAATCACAATTGGTTTTTTTATTTTTAATAGATTTGAATTTTCGTTTTGGCAATTGTATCCACCCGGAAGGACTGATCTTTTGAATATGAAAGAATCTTAAAAGAGGAGGCAACTTTGCTTCATATAATTCAATATCGCATTCTTCAAAACATACAGTTTTAAGATGCATTGTGTAACCAAAATGACTTGTAGCATCGGGATATCTATCATACCACATATTTTTAACTTTATTTAAAGCGGATGTATTTTTAAATTTGATAGCTACAAAATTATGCATCTTTTTATTATCAAATCCATACAGCTTATGCCTTGAAATCAATTGCATATCACACAATCCTTTGAATTGATACGTTTTATATGTCTTATAATGCTGTTCAATATATTCTCTTAGACTTTGATCTGCTTCGGGTTGCGGATATGCCTTTTTCCCCTTTTGCCATTGTTTATATTTTTGTTCCAAGTCGTCTCTCGCAAGCTCTCTTCTTATATGTACTTTAAATGCACTAACTGTCGATTCTGTCCAATTATCTCCTACTTTGATATAAAAGAATGGTTCAAATTGTTCTACTTTTATAGACGCGGTTTCACCTTTTTCATTCATGGCGAACATTTGAATTACAAATTCTTTTACACTGCCCTTTTTTTTGACGCTGATTTCATTTGTTATATTAAAGTCGTACAATCTAAATTGCGGAGAAGAGTTCATCTTTATTAGATACAATATTATATATTCTATCTAATTCAATTTTAGTGAATTATAAAAACACCTGCTAATATCAAAACTAACCCTATTATTTTTTTAACAGTTAATTCTTCATTATAAAATAAATATGCTACTAATACACTTGCTAAAACATCAACCCCCGTATCTAAGAGAGTTAAATAGGAAATATCATTGTTTTCAAGAATTTTTCCCCCCAATATTACTGTAGAAGATAACGCTAGAGCTGTTCCCGCAATGATACCCCAATCTTTCATTGTAAACTTTTTGGTATTACTGACAATATTTTTGGTATTCCCAAACACAAAAAGAAAAAATAAAATAAAAATAGTCGATAAAATCAAATCAATGAAATATACAGTTTCGACATCATATTTTTTGAACATTTGCTTTCTTCCGAATGTTATAAAAACACTTGCCAAAGAAGCTACTAATGAAAAGGCAATAATAAACTTTTTGTTTGAATACATGAATGATATATAATATTCATATTATAATAAATTGAAACTGATATAGTAAATAACTTATATAGTATAACTATACTAATATGAGCGATTACACTTTTATGAAAAGCGGATTTGACAATGTACAAGATGCTGTTTCTGAAGAAGAAGCAAAACAAAACGCAGTTGCTTTAGTAGTTGCTTTTGCGGAGGGTGCTATCAAGACTGCTGGTAAATATGTTACGCACGCTAAAAGAAAAGGCGTGACGCCAGAAGATTTAAAGAGGGCCATGATGTTAGAAATGTTCTTCTTTAAAAGGAGACCTGATATAGTAGAACAGGCTGAGAAAATTAAACAGGAAATATTTAGCCAAGATGAGATGGATGAAATTGATGAAGTTATTGATGTTGAAGAAGATGATATTGAAGAATTTGCAGAAAGCGCGTGTGAATGCCCTTTATGCAAATGTATTAATGGTATTTATTCTCGATGGGAAAATTGGGAACCCGAAAGTCCAATGGAAGTTTTATTTAAAAAACAGATTGAAGAGATGTGTTAATTATATGAATCACCTTCTTCTTGATCTGCGTCGGCGTTTAGTACGCTGTCGTTTTCTTTTCCTTTTATTTCTAGAACGTTTTTTAGATCTTTTTCTTTTTCCACCTCTATAAAATATATCTGTACTTGCCATTGTTGCAGGTGAGTCAAATATCATTTTTCGTCGTTTATGATTTGAATGTTTTCCACGCTTATGATGTTTTTTATGTGTTACGTGTTTACGTTTTTTCTTTTTATGGTGTTTAGTATGGTGTTTAGTATGGTGTTTAGTATGGTGTTTTTTCTTGCCCAAATGCTCCTTAATAAATTGTAAAACTTCTGGCATATTTCTTCCTCCATCATAATCTTTAATATGCTCTTTACCTTTATAAAGACTCAAAGTTGGAAATCCTGATGGTTTTTTTCCGGGTAGTTTTTGCATATGTTTATCATTTACTGTTATAACATGTCCACTACCAGCACCGTTCGTTTTGAGATGAGATTTGATTTTTTCCCATTCAGGTTTGAAATTTTGACAATGACCGCACCAATCTGCTAAAAAAGCAATAAAAACTTTTCCATGAGATGACATTTCTTTTGCAAATTTATCAATATTATCATCATCTAAATCTAATACAACAATCTTATTCTGATTTGGCATATATATAAAAGGAAGAAAAACTTTTATTTGTATTGTATATAGATGAAGTTGATCATAATAGCTATAATATTTATATTAGGATTGCTCTTTTGTTGCAATTATAAACACAGTGATTTTAAAGAAGGTTTCCAGTCTTCAAGTGAATGCCCTAATTTACTTGTTCAAAAGGGAAAAGAGTTGCATCTTATATATTCAAATAAAGCGCGAATTCCAGGAGTTAATCCTATTAAATTTAAGAATTTAGAAGATTATGTAGAATTTTTAAATTGGCAACGCGCAAAAGGTATTCGATGTCCTGTTTTATATTTTCAAGAAACCTACGATGCTCAAAATAATAAAGGATATAGAATGTTGCCAAATATAGTTGAAAAACAAGGAGGACTTCCTAGTAATGTTCCTAGAACAGCTCAGGAAACCAAATTATATGATGCAAATCACAATGATGCCCCATATAATAAAAATTCATACCCAGGATTTGACACAGAAGATCAGTACGTAGGGGCTTATACACCTTTAGATAAAAATTTCACATCTGATGAAAAAATAAGTGCAAATGCCATGGATACAACTTGGGGCGGTTCTTTATATTCTGAACAAATGGTTGAAAAGGGTGTCTACGCGCCAGACAGCAGAAAGGGTAATGATCAGAACCCATATAAACAATCAAATATGACATTTAGAAAACAAATTGCTACGAAATTACAAAATAGAAAAAATAGTAATGATATTAGACATCCAAGTGCAAAAACACAACGGGAAAATGCATCTAGATATGGAGGTGAATGAGAGAATACACCAGAAAACGTAGCATTAATTAGATCTACTAGTAATAAAAAATAAATTTTGGTTTATAAATCTATTACTAATATATATGACATATAAACCACCTTCTGTATGGGGATTCATTTTTCTTTTAGCATCAATAGCTTTTGTATATATGATGTTCCTCGCACCATTTGCAACTGGAGCATATTATGCTTTTAAAGATGAGAACTATAAAGAGTTTTCAGACGGTTTAATAAGAAAATTAAAAAGAAAGTTAAAAGTGTTTTAATAGAGATATACTATATCTGTAATATAGTATGTCTGATTTTGTTGCGGCTGCATGTGTGGGTTTGGCCCAGGTTTCAGTGGGACATCCTTTTGAAACCACTCTTACTCTGATACAAAATAATAAAAAATGGAAGAAGTTGCCTATTAAAGATTATTATAGAGGATGGCGTTTTCCGTTATGTTCAGCTATAGGGTTTAACATGACTGTTTTTCCTATAGTTGAACGTAGTATGAGTTTTACAAACAGTTATTTATTATCTGGAATGTTATCTGGTCTTTGTGTGGCTCCCTTTGTTTTTTGTTCCGAACTTGGAAAAGTAAAACAACAAACAAAACAAAAAATTAATATTAATACTATTTTAACAAATAAAGGACGTATACCTACTTTCGGGAGAGAAATGACAGCCATGTCTGTATATTTTACAAGTTATAATTATGCCAAAGATCAAGGCCTTAATTCTTTAGTAGCCGGTGGTCTAGCTGGACTATCAAATTGGACATTAACTTATCCTCTAGAAGTTATTAAAAATCGACAAATGGTGCAAAATATTAGTATTAAGGATGCTATTAAAATTGGCAATATATGGAAGGGTTATCCTATTTGTGCCACTAGGGCTGTTATAGTAAATTCTATAAATTTTTGGACATATGAAACCGTTAAGGGTTTATTGGATAATAATTAGTAGTAGCATCCATAGCAATCAGATGCCCAAACGCATTCATCATAATTATTGCCTGGAATAGGGCATCCGTCTGGTGTACATCCCTTTTTACAAGCTCCCCAACCCAACCATGTGGTTGGCCACGCAAAACTATCATACCAATAGTGCCTTCTTCTAGGGATCCATCCACCACCTCTTCTAAATCTTCTCACATATCTATTAGGATTAAATCCGCGACGACGCCAACCGCCTCTTCTAAAACCACCGCCACCTCTACGACCACCTCCACCTCTGCGACCACCGCCACCTCTGCGACCACCACCTCTTCCTCTAAACTCTTCTACAGCATCATTGCATACATTATAAAATACAATAATAAACAAAGCAATTGCTCCAATTAACAAAACCGTTTTCATTATATATTATAGCAATATAATGAAAATTTATGGTATATTCCATGGTACGTCCATTTTTAAAAATGTTTGGGCGCCTAGAGAAGACTTTCCCATGAGAACCATACCAACCACGATGACCCCACCAATTATTACGATGACGGAATCGGCGTAAGTATCTGTTTGGGTTAAACCCTCTTCGCCATCCGCCGCGTCTGCCTCCGCGTCTCCCTCGCCCCCTCCTTCCACGAAAAGACTCAACAGTTTCGTTAACAATGGATACTAATAAAATCATAAATAAAGCAGCAATAACTATGCCTAATAAAAAGTTCATTTTATATATTATTATGATATAAAATGAAAAATTAGTTAAGATGTTATTATACAACTTCAATAGTCCCTCGTATTATACATCTATTATTAGTTACTGATGGGGGTAGAAGTGAAGTAACTGGATTAACTGTTAATCCTAAATTCATATTATTATTTACAACTATAGGATTACCAGAATTACTTAAATTTGAAGTTGATACAGATGTACTAGATATAAATGTCGCAAAACTTCCACTTCCTGGTGGCGCTTGATTTTCATTAACAAACAAATGTCTACTTGAGGTTGCTAATCCTCCACTAGTACCTCCTGGACAAAATAAAACAACATATTCTCTGTATTCTATACCACCTACAACAGAACCTGCTGTTGATAATCCCATAGAAGTTAATTTTATTTTAACTGCAGCTCCTCCTTGAGTAAATCCAGTTTGATTTGGAAATAATAAAGCATTTGGTATTCTAATAGTATAAGGAGAAACATTTGTAAATACATGATTAAATGTAGAAACTCTTTTATAAATAGTAGATCCTACAGCTGTTTCAAAATTAGATAAACCAACTGCATTTGTAGCATCATTTGTAAATGAAAACATACCATTTACATTTAATTTATCTGTTTCAACGTTATTGAAATTAGTTCCGTTTCCATTTGAAATTGTTGCTATTCCATCAGTTATGGTTGTTCCTGTTATTGTAGTTGCATTTACACTATTAGATGATATTGTATTAGCATTAATTGTATTAACATTTAGTGTTGAATTCAATGAAACATCACAGTCAAATATAACATTAATTGAATTATTTCCAACAGTTAAATCAGAATTCGCGTTTGTATTTAATTCTGAAACATTTTGGATATTTTTACCATTGAAATCTAATTCAGTTTTTGTAAATTCATAAACATTACTACAAATATCTATTTCTACAGTTGGATTTATCAAATAATCTTTTGTAGTATTTGTGATTGTTTTTACTTCTAAGTCAGTGGTTCTTAAATTTAATTTATTCTCACTATATTCGACAGGTTGGTAACCTCCTAATGTATAAGATGAATCAACAAACATTGTTTTACTATTTGCAAAATTAATATTAATATCATTAGTTGAAGTTATACTAGTATTATTTGATGAATTAATATTTATATCATTTGCATTGAGCGAAACACTATTGCTTGAATTTCCAATTGTAATATCACCTCCAGTTTCATTTATGTTTGATAAATTATCTATTTTATTAGTTCCATTGAAATTTAATATATCGTTATCAAACTCAATCTCACTTGTTGAACTATTTGTTCCAAATGCTAATATATTTTGTGCGTTTAAACTTAGATTACCAGAATTATTAAAATTAATATTATTATTATTTCCTTTTAATTGATTAATATCTTCAATATTTTTATTACTCATATCAACTCTTTTACCAAACTTTGCACCGTTCAAATTGACAGAATACATATTGGTAATTATATTACCATTTGCTTCGGGATTCCCATTAATATCATATATCATATCTTGTAATGATATTGATAAAACGGACGAACCAGTGGCCCCTGTAGATTTCAAAATCCATGGAACAACAGGGTCCCCACCACTTCCAGCATTGTTTGTATTTAAATATAGTCTAACATCTACATCAGTAGTTGGCGACGAACTTGATGCCGCAACGCGATCTAATTGTAAAAAATATTTACTGGAAGAGCTTCCGATAACTTGCAAATTTCTTATTAATGGCATTTTGGATGAACCTGATGTCGAAAGCCAATAGGAATAATTATTTTCTAACACATTTATTGTAAATACTTTTTGATTTCCCTCATTAACCCCTATTATAAAAGTTAAATTTTGTCTAAGTCCAGCAGTTTTATCAATTATTTGAAAAATACAAGAGTTTTTAATATTACCCACAGAACTATCTAATTCAGCGATAGTACCCAAGTTTACTGGTAACAGGTTAGGAAAAGAGTTAGATGCGCTGGTAGTAAAATCATTATTATCATAATGTTTATATTCCACAAGAGTGCTATTACCTACGGTAGTTATCGTCCCAAAAAAAATTCCATCACCATTTGTCACACCATCACCAACTGTTAAATCTCCATCAATCTTTAAATTACTGCGACCTCTAATATTACCAGATACATCAAGGTCTCCGTGTACATTTAAATCTCCATCTACATTTAATGTATCAATATTTAATGACGATGCAGTCAAATTGCCACAGATATCAACATTGCCACAAATATCAACATCGTTCTTAAATATTTCCTTTGTTGTAGTTATTCCATATGGCCATTCATATATATTCAAATCTACAAACCATAACTGTAAATCAGATATAATGTTAATATTAGGGGGATTGTTTTGTCCTCCTATAAATAAGGTTTGGAGAGGAGGGTTTCCCGGAGAGGGAGGTAGATCTGTTGGTGGATCAAATACTGTCCCTGGAAGTCCTGACAACAAAAATGATGGTTGGATACCAGGCAACCAATTATTTATATATTGTCCCATTAAATCATTGCTTAATAATTGCCAATCTGTATTTATATCATTTGCTGATTTCATCTCAAGGGGATTATGTCCCCTTTCTGGCATTTTTGCACCAGTATTATTAGAGTATAGACGAACCTCTATATTATGATCACCGCATATTTTTTTAAGAATATCTTCTTGAGGTTGTAGACCTTGTGAATTCATCCATCCCTCGTATGCCCATGTCTGTTCTAAGAATAACCAAGCTTTACTATTCGTTTTTTCTAACGGCACAGGAAATGTTTTAACACTGGGAAAAAGGTCAGTTAGCCCTTCGGCGATAACGATTCTCGTTATACCACCTATTTTGTTGCCATTATATACTTGGTTTGCTGGACCAAGGGAATTTCCAACAACTGGCTTTACGTTAGAAAAAATAACGGTTTCTCCATTAACATTTCGGATATCGCCAAAGCTACAGCTTAATATTTTAATAAATGGTTTTGGATTTCTAGTTTCGTTGCCACGATTGAACTGTTGTTCTTGATATCCTGCAACAAAGTGTATAGTTTGTTCAGGAACGCAGTTATACCCAGGCTTTGATCCCTCGGGTGGAGGAGCAGGTGGCGACCCCATTGTTGTAGTCCACGTACCATCTGAACTGAAGAAGGGCTCATTTATTTCTGACCAACTCATCATGGATGGTTGAGCGAATTTAACGGTAAAATATCCAATTGTATTTGCTAATAAGGGGCGAAATTCGCTATTCCACGCTGGTTCTATCGATCCAGGAAGTGGCGATTGTGAATATGAACCATTGATATCTATTTTTGCAATTGGAATCAAATTTGGACCAAAAGGACAGGGTTTCCCCTGAACCCACGCACCTGGACCACTCCCCACCGTCCGATTTACCATTTTCTTCCAGAAACCATCAAAATAAGTAGCAAAAGGAAGTTTCATAGTATCAATAATATTAGTCTGTCTAAAATAGGCATTATAATCTGTTATACCGGTAGCTGTTAAATCTGTGCTGTCAGTTGCTACTAATAAATTACCACTAACTTGAGCATAACCATCTATATCTACATAACCGGTTACATTTATATTACCGCTTACGTCTACATTTCCACTTATATCAGCATTTGTTGTAACATAGATACTATTAAATGATGCATCGCCGACAACATTTAAATTTCCAGACATATCTACATTACCCGATAAATCTGTCTCTCCAATAACAGTAAGATTACCACTTATATCAGCATTGCCACTAACATCAAGATCACATCTTACTAATACATTACAAAATGATCCATCGCCAACTACATTTAAATTTCCAGACATATCTACATTACCCGATAAATCTGTCTCTCCAATAACAGTAAGATTACCACTTATATCAGCATTGCCACTAACATCAAGATCACATCTTACTAATACATTGCATGCAGATAAGTTTCCCGATAAATCTAAATTACCAGATGCATCGCCGCCACCACCGCCTCCACCTCCAGAAGCCCCCTTATCCCCAACATATTTAATAAATGAAATACGTGGAACCTGATATGCGTTGGGAGGATTGGTACTAGGTGTAATTATTTCTGTTCCTGTAATTTTACCAGAGCCATCCAATCCAGCATATAATTGCAATACACCTGATTCATAATCAATTAACCAATAAAGTGGAGGTTGTTGTTGTTCAACACTAGTCCAATTATTTGGATCATCTGTACCACCTGGTACTGGTGGGACTGGTCCAGTGTAATAATATACAATCGGCGTAAACATAGCTAAATCTAAATCATTGTAAGCGAATGGAATCATATCTTTTAACAAATTGTTATCTGTTGTAGGGTTTGCTCCATTTGGATCAATTAACCACCACGAATAAGGTGTGCTTGCAACTGATTTTAAAAATACTTTTTTATAGAAACGTAAGTTTGTTGTATCGACAATATCAATATTACCATAAACACCTGTTGTATATGAATTTGCTAATGTGTCTGATACATTTGGAACATTTGGATTCCCAGAATTAATTGGTCCAGCGTCTAAATTAAAACAAGTATAATTTTGTGAAATATCACTGCTAACATCTGATGAAAAAATAGTGCTATTATAAACATTTTTCAATGTTTTTGCGCCAGATTCACCCGCATACGTATTTGGCGGAACGATTAATGTCTGTATTTGTCCCTGGAATCTTTTAAATAATAAATTATTTTGATTAAACTCATTTAATTGAGACATACTATATTATATTTCAATAAATAAAATAATATAGTAATAACAAATTATGTTGTATATTTAAAGTTGATTTCAGCAACGTCAACATCTTCTAAAATACCGAGTCTGAAATACTGTATTGTATTGGATGTTGAACTTGCATTTAATGTTTTAATTTTATAAGGATAATTAGTTGGATCACCCGAGGTTAAGTATACGCCATTATTTGCAGCACCCAATGTAGGATTGCATGAAGATGCTGCAGCTTGACTTTTATTAGCTGCATCTAACCAAGGTGTCCATGCAACTCCTGTAGCGGTCCAGAAAGTCCCTTTGTATGCGGTTGTATTATTTTGTCTTTCTTTTACAAATAAAATAAAATCAGTTCCTAATGTTAATTTAGTTCCACTATTATTAATAATAGAATACTCTATATTAGTTCCACCAGAACCAGGATTACTTACTTTAAACATTAACCATTTAATTTTTGTATAACTTTTAAACACGCCCGCGCCACCTCCATAATAATTTTGACCTAAATATGTGAAACTTAATGAATCACCAATATGTGTACTATAATTTAATGATTGATTATGAAATAGTGTTGAATAATCAACATAAGGATCTAAATTAGAAGTTGTGGTTTGTAATCCTCTAAATGCATTTTTAGTCCACATTATTTGGTTATCTGTTATTGTATTAGCATGATTATATGTTGGAAAATTTGTATTAGGATCATCTGATATAGTATTTGATGGTAATGCGCCAGTAGTTGGTTCTAAAACAGATGGATTATTTGTATTTCCTGTTTGTGAAAAAAATCCACTTGGTAATCCTGTTGATGGTATTGTAGCACCCCAGGTATAATCCCACCATAAGTGTTTACCTGGTGCTGGTGTGCCAAATTCATATTCATAGTTTGGAATATTTTGTAGAACAGGAGTAAATGTAACATTATTTTCATATCTCCCTTTAATTACAAATTGGCTATCAGTTGGATTATTTAATGTTGTTTCACGTGAATAATTAATATTATTTGTTGATGATAGTAAATCTGAAGATTGTAATGTAAATGTAGTTGGTATGTTAACGAGTTGACTAGTATTAGAACCTGTGTCCCAAAGAACAGTTGATGAGCTTCCTAATGGATTATTACTAGCATTTAAATAATTTAATTGTAAATCTTGCATAATATTATTACCACGTTTCCAATATGGATTTAAGTTATTTAATGTTCCACTAAATGGTAAATTTAATGTTGAATTTAATCTATTTAATCCAAAAAACTGTGGATTTAGGGTGGGAGTCAATGCCGCTGCTATTGTAGGTGTCCATGATATATTGGTTGGCGGTGTTTCACCTATAAACAAATCAAACTTTAGTTCTGTTGTATTATTAGGAACCTGTGTTGATGTATTTATAAATTGTTTTAATGAAAATGTATATGGGTTGTAAGAATTTGCCTGTCCAATATCCGGATAATTGGCGATTGTTATATTTGTAGCGCTTGCAGTTGTACAATCAACTCCTAAATACCAACCGTGTAATCTATCATATTCAATACCTGAAGATGATCCAGTATATGCTTCTATCCAACCTGTTCTAGTAACAGTTAATCGTGAATTTGTAGTAGTATTTGCTGTAGGTGTTTGCCAGGCGTTAGTTATATTAGTAGTTTGAAGTGAAGTTTGTCCAGAAGCTCCTCCGTTTACAGATAATTTAAAGCTAGCTAGTTGTTGCGTTTGTAAATCATCGCCTATAGTAATTTCGGTTGGCCATCCATTTGAAGAATTTTGCAAATTACAAATACATTTTTTAGTACCGTTAAGTGTAAATGTATAATTAGAAGGGTTAGATGATGCCGATCCTGTAAAAAAATAAATATTAAATGATGAACCATTTGAACGTCTAAGAACATTTTCTAATATATAATTATCTCCTGACACAATATTACTCTGTGAAGGTACATATAAATTAGTGCCTCCAGTTAAATATGAAGAATAATCAGAATATAATGTAGAATTTCTTGGTGGCGGTTTTATAACTATTTTTGTGTATGATATAGCTGCATTTGGGGGCAATACTGAGTCGCCTGTTCCACCATTGCCATTGTTGTTTAAAAACATATTTGTATATATATTTGTGGTGGGCGAGTTCGATAATTGCATGAAGTAGTTATTTAAATAATATGAAAATCCAGGATAAATTATTGTATTATTGTTCTTTGCTGGATTATTTGAAGCATTTGAGAAGTTGTTTGCAGTTGTCCATGTATTTGATTGTATAGCATTAGAGGTTAATGTGACGGCGGGGGTGAGATTAGTAGGGGTTGGGTGAGTATTTTGTTCGCCCCACGGAGTAGAAGAAGAACCACTCTGATACACATACGCTCCTGATAAATCAAAACCATATTTTACAGTTAATGAATACGTTGCCAATTGACTAAATGGAATATTTAATGACGCGTCTGCTGGTAATGAATTACTACTACTTATTGCCGGAGTGCCGGATGGATCTACAAATGGTGTTGCATTATTATTAGCTCCAATAATGATTAATGTTTTATAAGTTTGAACTGGTTCAGATACAAAACTAGTAGGCCCGCCAGTTGGTTGCGGTGCGCCATTGGAAATATTTCTGGGAGGAGTAGCCGCACCTGGAGAGCCAAATGTAATATAATTATTTGAATTATCTGGTATATAACTATATCTCCAAAATGGGTTCTGTGTAGTAAAATCTGAATCAGCATTTGTAGGTGTCAATACTTCATCTGAAGTATTGGTTAGATATACCCTAAATTGATACCCTTCGCCTTTATTAGTAGATGAAAATTTGGCATTTCCTTGCATTTCATAGACAAACTTAAGATCAGCACTATTGGGAATGTTTGGTGAATAATCGCCTTTTGATGTGCCAGGAGGGCCGCTAGATTGATTATCTACAATAAATAGTCCACGAGTTTGATGCCATAACATTCCCCC
>VMHT01156660.1_pt1 | contig 26378 bp, 23 predicted proteins | sample 4693611 | NCBI WGS metagenome assembly VMHT01 (sample SAMN12280063, study PRJNA550983) | marine metagenome | isolation source: seawater sampled from same location over 5 years 0.02-0.2 micron viral filtrate | place: USA: collected off the coast of southern California halfway between the port... ...
AGTGGTGGCCGAGACTCCCTTTGGTAAGATCGGCATGTCGGTTTGCTATGACATGCGCTTTCCTGCGCTTTATCAAGCGCTTGCAGAGGCGGGGGCGCGTATCCTCACGATGCCTGCGGCCTTCTCTCCGGTGACGGGGGCCGCGCATTGGCACAGCCTACTGCGGGCGCGGGCGATTGAGAATGGCTGCTATGTGTTGGCCCCGGCGCAGACCGGCACGCACGCCAGTGCCGGACACAAAACCCGCGATACCTATGGGCATTCGCTGGTCGTGGCCCCTTGGGGGGAGGTTGTGCTGGATGCCGGGACGGCCCCCGGCGTTTACTTTTGTGACATGGACATGGAAGAATGTGACAAGGCCCGCGCCAAAGTGCCCAGCCTTGCCAACCGCCGCCCCTTTGCCGCGCCCTGACCGGACCGAAAATGACCGACGATAAAAACACACTTGCGATCATGCTGTTCGGTGAATTGCTGGCCGCCGATCAACAGGTGCGCAGTCGCCTCACGCGGGTTCTGCCACGCGGGATGGAGATTTCGCATTTCTCGGTGCTGAATTCGCTTTCATGGCATGGCGGCGAACGCTCGCCCGCGCAATTGGCCGAGACTTTCAACGTCACCCGCGGGGCGATGACCAACACGCTGAGCAAGCTGGAATGGGCCGGTTACGTCCATATCCGCCCCGATTGGGATGACGCGCGGCGCAAGATGGTCGCGATCAGCCCTGCCGGGCGGCAGGCACGGGATGCGGCGGTGAACGCGATCACGCCGATGATCTCGAACGTGGTGGATGATCTGGGCGAAGAGCAGGTCCGCGCCACGCTGCCGATCCTGCGCGCGCTCAGGCGTCAGTTGAGCCAGGGTTGAGGCTTGCGGTGACGTAGTTCACGCTCAGATCCCGATCCGACAGACGCCAAGACCATGCGACGGGGTTGAAGACGAAACCCTTGCGATCCACAGGCTCCAATCCGGCGCGGTTCAGCAGGTCAAAAAGTTCATCCGGCGTGATGAACTTGTTCCAGTCATGCGTGCCCTTGGGCAGCCAGCGCATCACATGCTCTGCGCCCACAATCGCCATCATAAAGGACTTTGGATTTCGGTTCAGGGTCGAACAGATGTGCAGCCCGCCGGGTTTCAGAAGGCGGCGGCAGGCGATCAGGTAGTCGATGGGGGAGGCAACGTGTTCAACGACCTCCATATTCAGCACCACATCGAATTTCTCACCCGCCTCGGCCATCGCTTCGGCGGTGGTGTGGCGGTAATCAATCTCCAGCCCCGACTGCTGCGCGTGGATTTGCGCGACGGGGATATTGCCCGCCGCCGCATCCGCGCCGACCACCTCGGCCCCCAGCCGCGCCATCGGTTCCGAGAGCAGCCCACCGCCGCACCCAATGTCGAGAATGCGCAGACCCTTAAACGGCGCGTCGACAGTTAGATCACGGTCAAACTCGCCCGCGATTTGGCTGGTGATGTAATCCAACCGGCAGGGGTTCAGCATGTGCAGCGGCTTGAACTTGCCGTTCAGATCCCACCATTCAGCGGCCATCGCTTCGAATTTGGCGATCTCGGCGGGGTCGATGGTTGATTGATCCGCTTGCATTCTGATCTCCCTGTGCTCTTTTGGGTTCAATGACTATATATAGGGCGGCAATGGACAAGTATCCCGACCAAAAACGCGACGCAGCGCATCTTTATCCGCCGGTTGAGCCTTTCGACCAGCGGATGTTGTCTGTGGGGCAGGGGCATCAGGTCTATGTCGAGCAATGCGGCAATCCCGATGGTATCCCCGTTGTCGTGCTCCATGGCGGCCCCGGCGGCGGTTGTAGCCCGGCGATGCGGCGTTATTTTGATCCAAAGATTTACCGCGTGGTGCTGTTCGATCAGCGTGGTTGCGGGCGCTCCACCCCGCATGCGTCGGTCACGGACAACACGACATGGCATTTGGTGGCGGATATCGAGCTGATTCGCAGCACACTCGGCATCGACAAATGGATGGTTTTTGGCGGCTCTTGGGGCGCGACACTGGCGCTGATCTATGCCCAAGCGCATCCGGAGGCCGTGCGTCATCTGATCCTGCGCGGCGTGTTCCTGATGACGCAGGCCGAGCTTGATTGGTTCTACGGCGGCGGGGCCGGGCGGTTCTGGCCCGAGCTTTGGGCGCGGTTCGTGAACCTGATCCCCGAAGATGAGCGTGACGATCTGATCGCGGCCTATCATCGGCGGCTGTTCTCGGGTGATCTGCGGGTCGAGCAGGACTATGGCCGCGCATGGGCGGCTTGGGAGAACGCGCTGGCCTCGGTGCATTCCGATGGCGTCTCTCATGGCGGGCCATCGGCCTATGCGCGGGCCTTTTCACGGTTGGAGAACCATTATTTCACCAATAACGGCTTTCTGGAGTTCGACGGTCAGATCCTCGAACATATGGGCCGCATCGCACATATTCCGGGGGTGATCGTGCAGGGGCGTTACGACATGATCTGCCCGCCTTCGGGGGCCTATGCGCTGGCCGAACGCTGGCCCAATGCCGATCTGCGGATGATCCGCAACGCGGGTCACGCCCTGTCGGAGCCGGGGATCAGTGCAGAACTGGTGCGGACCATGGATAGGATTGGTCAGCGATGAGCGGGCGCAACTCTCTACTGGATCGCCGGGCGCTTTTCACCACAGGTGCGGCTGCGGCTTTGCTGGCCGCGACAGGTGCCAGCGCCGGAGAGCCACCCCGGCGCGGTGGCCGTCTGCGGCTGGCGCTTTCGGGTGCCACGCGTGACGACACTTGGGTCAAAGGCGACGGGTTGTTCATGCAGGTCGCGCGGCAGGGGCTGATTTTTGACACGCTGACCGAAGTCACCGGCAATGGCATCCTCAAGGGTGAATTGGCGACTGGCTGGCAAACCAGCGACGGCGCGCGGCAGTGGCAATTCGATCTGCGCCCCGATGTGCGCTTTCACGACGGCAGCCCGCTGACCGCCCGCGACGTTGTGGCCAGTCTGCAATCCGTCCTGACCGAGGCTGAGGTCGCGGTGCAAGATGACCTGAAGGTGCAGGTCACATTGGCCGCTGCGAATCCCGACCTGCCGCTGCTGCTGGCGCAATCGCGCTATGTGATCCGCCCCGCCCATGCCCCCGAGGCCGGGATCGGCACCGGGCTTTACCGTCTGCGGCGCTTTTCCGCCGGGCGTCAGGTTTTAGCCGAGCGGGTGGAGAGCCATTACAAAGACGGCACCGCCGGTTGGTTCGATACGGTCGAGCTTGTCTCGATCCCCGCACGGGAGGTGCGCGCGCAGGCATTGAGCGAAGGGCTTGTGGATGCAGCGGATTTACCCGCACGGCCCCGCTATCGCGAGCGGGGTGATGTGACACTTCAGGCCGATAGCGCCGGCGGGGTCAGCGTCCTGTCGGACGATCTGCGCCAACCGCCGAACCCCGGACGCCAAGCGCCGATGGACAACCTGCGCGCGCCCGAGCGGTGGTGGTTCGGCTGAGAGGGGTTGCAGTTTCAGGCTTTCCGGCCTATATCCCCTTTCAACAGCGGCGCTTTCGGGTCCAAACCGAAGGCTCCACCGATCTTGAACACGGGCCGCGCGCCCGTTTTTTTATGCCTGAACGAAACTGCCAGATTAAATTGGATGTCTCATGTCGAATGACCTGATTGCCAAAGCTGCCATTGACCGCCGTCTGGCCGAGATCATCACCCCGGTGATCGAGGACATGGGCTTTGAACTGGTGCGCGTCCGCCTGATGTCGGGCAAGTCTACTATCCTGCAAGTCATGGCCGACCGGCCTGCTGGCGGGATCGAAGTGGACGAATGCGCCAAGATTTCGCAGGCCATCGGTGCGGTCTTGGATGTCGAAGACCCGATCCTTGACGAATACGCGCTTGAGGTTTCCAGCCCCGGCATCGACCGCCCGCTGACGCGGCTTAAGGATTTCGACGCTTTCGAGGGCTATGAGGCCAAGATTGAGACCACCGAACTGATCGATGGCCGCCGCCGCTTTAAGGGCGAGTTGGCAGGCGTCGAGGGTGGCGAAGTGCTGATCAACGTCGAAGAAGGTACCATCGGCCTCCAGTTCGACTGGCTCAGCGACGCGAAGCTGGTCCTGACCGACGACCTGATCAAAGAAATGCTCCGCCAGCGCAAAGCGTCCGGCGCAATCGACGAAAACGAATTTGATGATATCGAGACTGAAGAGTCTGCTGAGGGAGACACCTAATGGCCATTACATCTGCAAACCAGCTTGAGCTGTTGCAAACCGCCGAGGCGGTGGCGCGCGAAAAGATGATCGACCCCGGTCTGGTCGTCGAAGCGATGGAAGAATCCCTCGCCCGTGCCGCCAAGTCCCGCTACGGCGCCGAGATGGACATCCGGGTCGATATCGACCGCAAGACCGGCAAAGCGACCTTCACCCGCGTTCGCACCGTGGTCGAGGACGAAGAGCTTGAGAACTATCAGGCTGAGTTCACCGTCGATCAGGCCAAGCAATACATGGCCGACCCCAAGGTGGGCGATACCTACGTCGAAGAAGTCCCCCCGGTTGAGATGGGCCGCATCGCGGCGCAGTCGGCCAAGCAGGTGATTTTGCAGAAGGTCCGCGAAGCAGAGCGTGACCGCCAGTTCGAAGAATTCAAAGACCGCGCCGGTACCATCATCAACGGTCTGGTCAAGCGCGAAGAGTACGGCAATGTCATCGTCGATGTGGGCGCTGGCGAAGCGATCCTGCGTCGGAACGAAAAGATCGGCCGCGAAAGCTATCGCCCGAACGACCGTATCCGCGTCTACATCAAAGACGTGCGTCGCGAGCAGCGTGGCCCACAGATTTTCCTGAGCCGTACCGCGCCTGAGTTCATGGCCGAGCTGTTCAAGATGGAAGTGCCGGAAATCTATGACGGCATCATTGAGATTAAGGCCGTCGCCCGTGACCCCGGTTCGCGCGCCAAGATCGCTGTGATTTCGCATGATGGCTCTATCGACCCTGTTGGTGCTTGTGTTGGTATGCGCGGCAGCCGCGTGCAGGCCGTCGTGAACGAGCTTCAGGGCGAGAAGATCGACATCATTCCGTGGAACGAAGACCAGCCGACCTTCCTTGTGAACGCGCTGCAGCCTGCGGAAGTGTCGAAAGTGGTTCTGGACGAAGAAGCCGGCAAGATCGAAGTCGTCGTGCCCGAAGAGCAGTTGTCGCTTGCGATTGGCCGTCGTGGTCAGAACGTGCGTCTGGCCAGCCAGTTGACCGGTCTCGACATCGACATCATGACCGAAGAGCAGGAAAGCCAGCGCCGTCAGGCCGAGTTTGAACTGCGCACCAAGCTGTTCATGGACAACCTCGATCTCGACGAATTCTTTGCCCAATTGCTGGTTTCTGAAGGTTTCACCAACCTCGAAGAAGTGGCCTACGTCGAAGTCGACGAACTGCTGGTCATCGACGGTGTGGACGAAGACACCGCTGGCGAGTTGCAGGCCCGTGCCCGCGACGTGCTCGAAGCGCAGAACAAAGCCGCGCTTGATAACGCCCGTGCGCTCGGTGTCGAAGACAGCCTGGTTGAATTCGAGGGTCTGACCCCCCAAATGATAGAAGCGCTGGCCAAGGACGACGTGAAGACCTTGGAGGATTTCGCCACCTGTGCCGATTGGGAACTGGCTGGCGGCTGGACCACGGTCAACGGCGAGCGTGTTAAGGACGATGGCGCGCTTGAGCCCTTTGAGGTCAGCCTTGAAGATGCGCAGGCTATGATCATGACCGCCCGTGTCATGCTGGGCTGGGTCGATCCGACCGAGCTTGAAGCCGATGCGGACGAGGACGGCGTAGAAACAGACGGCGAAACCGCCGAGGAGGCCGAGGCCTAAGCGGGCCTCGGGGGTTGCACATGGGACGCGGTGGCGCCTCGAATGACCGTTCAGACGGTGCGGAACGCAAGTGCATCGCCACGGGCGACGTGCAGCCAAAACACGGGTTGATCCGCTTTGTGATCGGCCCGGACAATCAGGTTTACCCAGATATTTTGGGTAAACTGCCGGGCCGGGGCATTTATGTCTCGGCGGACCGTGCCGCGCTGGAACTTGCGGTAAGGAAAAAGGCCTTTGCTCGGTCGGCGAAACAGCCGGTCACGCTGCCAGACGGGTTGATCGACGAAGTCGAACAACAATTGGCGCGCCGGGTGGTGGACTTGATCTCGCTCCAGCGCAAGGCAGGCAAGGCGGTCGCCGGCTACGAAAAGGTCAAAGGTTGGTTGCAAACCGAAGAGGCCGAAGTATTGATACAGGCCGTAGACGGGTCAGGGCGCGGTAAGTCCAAGCTGAGCACCCCTCATTACGGTCACTACATCGGTTGGTTGACAGCCGATGAATTGGGTTTGGCATTCGGTCGCCAAACTGTGATACATGGGGCGCTCGCCTCTGGCGGACTCACGCAACGTGTTGTAGAGGAAGCCGGACGACTTAAAGGCGTGCGCGTAAACGAGGGTGGCAACGGCCATCCGAAAGGATAGACGAGCTTCATGAGCGATAGTGACGGCAAGAAAACATTGGGTCTGCGCGGTGGCGCACGTCCGGGGAATGTAAAGCAAAGCTTTAGCCACGGGCGTACCAAAAACGTTGTGGTCGAAACCAAGCGCAAGCGTGTTGTGGTGCCCAAGCCGGGTGGCCAGAAACCAACCGGGCCGGGCGCCGGGCCGATTGGGGATCCCAAGAAGCGCCCCGCAGGCATCACCGATGCCGAGATGGAGCGTCGTCTGAAAGCTGTTCAGGCTGCCAAAGCCCGTGAGGTTGAGGAAGCCGCAGCACGCGAGGCCGAGGAAAAGGCCCGCGCCGAAGAGCGTGAGCGCCGCCGGGCCGAGATTGAAGCCAAAGAACGCGAAGAGCGTGAGCGCGAGGAAAGCCTCAAGGCGAAAGCCGAGGAAGACGCGCGCCGCAAAGCAGAGGCCGAAGCGGCTGCTGCTGCTCCCGCGCCAGAACCTGCCGCCGCGCGTGAGCCGGGCAACAAACCCATGCCCGCCGCAACGCCGCGTAAAACCACAGAGCGTGACCGCGACGAAACCAAGAAGCGTAGCAAGGGTGGCGACAGCCGCCGTTCTGGTAAGCTGACAGTGAACCAAGCCCTCAACGGTGGTGAAGGTGGCCGTCAGCGTTCCATGGCGCAGATGAAGCGCAAGCAAGAGCGTGCGCGTCAAAAAGCCATGGGTGGTCAGGTTGAGCGCGAGAAGATCGTGCGCAACGTCAATCTGCCCCCGGCAATTGTTGTATCCGAGCTTGCCAACCGTATGGCCGAAAAGACCGGCGCTGTTGTAAAAGCGCTGATGCAGAACGGCATGATGGTCACGCAGAATGAAACCATCGACGCGGATACCGCTGAACTCATCATCGAAGAGTTTGGCCACAAGGTTGTGCGCGTCAGCGACTCTGATGTCGAAGATGTCATCAAAGAGATCGTAGACAAGCCCGAAGACCTGCAAGGTCGTCCACCTGTGATCACGATCATGGGCCACGTTGACCACGGTAAAACATCGCTGCTCGACGCGATCCGTAATGCGAAAGTGGTTGCTGGCGAAGCCGGCGGGATCACCCAGCACATCGGTGCCTATCAGGTCACGACCGACAATGGCGCGGTTCTGTCCTTCCTCGACACCCCCGGCCACGCGGCCTTTACCTCCATGCGTTCGCGCGGGGCTCAGGTAACGGATATCGTGGTTCTGGTGGTCGCGGCGGATGACGCCGTGATGCCGCAAACGATCGAGGCGATTGCCCACGCGAAAGCGGCCAAAGTGCCGATGATCGTGGCAATCAACAAGATCGACAAACCCGCCGCAAATCCCGACAAAGTCCGTACCGATCTGCTTCAGCACGAAGTCATCGTCGAGAAGATGTCCGGTGATGTGCAGGATGTCGAAGTCTCGGCCGCAACGGGCCAAGGTCTGGATGAACTGCTCGAAGCGATTGCATTGCAGTCCGAGATCCTCGAACTGAAGGCGAACCCAGACCGGGCCGCTGTTGGTGCGGTGATCGAAGCGCAGCTTGATGTGGGCCGCGGCCCTGTTGCGACTGTTCTGGTTCAGAACGGCACGCTGCGTCAGGGTGATATCTTTGTTGTGGGTGAGCAGTACGGTAAGGTTCGTGCGCTGATCAACGACCAAGGCGAGCGCGTCAAAGAAGCAGGTCCTTCGGTCCCAGTTGAGGTGCTTGGCATCAACGGCACGCCAGAAGCCGGTGACGTTCTGAACGTCACTGAAACTGAAGCGCAGGCTCGCGAAATCGCTGAATACCGCGCCAATGCAGCTAAGGACAAACGTGCCGCTGCTGGAGCTGCGACGACGCTGGAACAGCTTATGGCCAATGCCAAGGCGAACGAAGACGTCAGCGAGCTGCCGATCTTGGTCAAAGCCGACGTGCAGGGTTCTGCCGAAGCGATCGTTCAAGCGATGGAGAAAATCGGCAACGACGAAGTCCGCGTTCGGGTTCTGCACTCCGGTGTGGGCGCGATCACCGAGACGGATGTCGGTCTGGCCGAAGCTTCGGGCGCACCGATCATGGGCTTCAACGTGCGTGCCAATGCTTCGGCGCGGAACACTGCGAACCAGAAGGGCGTCGAAATCCGCTACTACTCGGTCATCTATGACCTTGTGGATGACGTGAAAGCGGCTGCGAGCGGCCTGCTGAGTGCCGAGATCAAAGAGAACTTCATTGGCTATGCCAACATCAAAGAAGTCTTCAAGGTCACCGGTGTGGGCAAAGTCGCAGGCTGTCTGGTCACCGAGGGCGTCGCCCGCCGCAGCGCCGGTGTGCGTCTGCTGCGCGACAACGTCGTGATCCACGAAGGCACGCTGAAAACGCTCAAGCGCTTCAAAGACGAAGTGCCCGAGGTTCAGTCCGGTCAGGAATGCGGCATGGCATTCGAGAACTACGATGACATTCGTCCCGACGATGTGATCGAGATTTTCGAGCGCGAAGAAGTGACCCGCACATTGGCCTAAGCCAAGCGCTTACAAGACAAATTCCCCAGAGGCCCGGTCAAATTGCCGGGCCTCTGCTTTTGTGAAGGCCTTTTTGCCGTCGTCAAAGCTGATCCGCGCAAGGTTGACGTGTAGGGGCGAGATATCGATCAAATTGAAATCATTCGGCTCCCCGCGCTGGCGCGACGACAGGCTGGTGCCCGCATGCAACTGGATCGCCAGATGGCCGTCATGCTCCGGTGCCGGGTGGGCAAAGGTGCCTGCGTGCCAGATGTGCAGATGGCCTGACAGGATCAGGTCCGCGCCGCAGTCCAGAAGCCGTTTCAAGGCCCGCTGCGCGCCCGGAATGGGCCGCTTGTCAGTTTCATTGGGGTGATCCAGCGGATGGTGGCACACCGCAATGCGCAACGTGTTCTTCCTGCCGCGCGACAGGGCACGGCAGGCCCGCCCCAAACGGCGCAGGCCCAGTTTGCCGGTCTGCCATTTGAAGCGGTCGACGGTGTTGATCCCCACAGCGACGAAATCCGCGCCTTCGTGCACCGGGGTCAGATCATGATGAATCCAGCGCCGGTAGTAACGCCATGGGGCCAAGAACCGGGTAAAGGGCCGGTGCAGGGGGATGTCGTGGTTGCCCGGCACGCTCAAGACAGGCGCATTGATCCGGTCGATAAAGGCCCGCGCCGCACGGTATTCCTTTTCCCTCGCCCGTTGGGTCAGATCACCCGAGATGATCACCAGATCGGGGTCATAGCCGTTCACGGCCTCCAACAAGGGCATAAGAAGGTCGGGCCGGTCCTTGCCGAAGTGCAGGTCGGATAGGTGGATCAAGCGGCTCATCGCACGTCCTTTCCAGAGGCGCGGGGGACGAAAATATGGATGGGAGAGGTTGCACGGGTGAGCCTAAAGGGGCCCTTCATCACCGCAATCTCCCCGTCCCGCGCGACATATCGTTTGCGCTGTTTCATGCGTATTTCGATCTCTGACCCGCAGAGCATTTCATAATCGGTATGATGTTTCGCCATGCCCGTGGCCAACGCCACCGCATGGCGCAGCAGGCCAAAGCGGTAGGTATCGGGGGCGACCAGCAGCACCATATCGCCGCGCGCGATACAGTCTTGCCCGTCGAGCCCCATTTGATCCAATTGAAAGGCGTTGTTGACGGCAAATACAAGCGGGGTCCGGAGCTCGGTCTCTTTGCCGTCGACCACGATGGTTAGCTTGAGCGAGGTGCGGAAATCTATCAGAGCTTTGATCACCGACCAATAGGCGGCGATCCGACTGCGGCCCCAGCGGCGATAGATGCCCTCCCGGGTCTTAAGGATCGCCGGGTAGGCGCCGATGCTGGCATTGTTCAAGAAGGTCTCGCCGTTGATCGTCGCCACATGCACCGCGCGGCTCTCGCCACCTGCGATGACATCAACCGCTTCTTGCAGGTCTTCTGGGATGCCCATCGACCGCGCGAAATAGTTGAAGGTGCCCTGCGGGATGATGCCAAGCGGGCGGCCCTGATCCTTCATAGCCGAGGACACGCCAGAGATCGTGCCATCCCCCCCGGCCACGGCAATGATGCCTTCAGGCTGAGACAAAGCCTGCCGGGCTGCACTGGCCGGATCGTTCCGTTTGTCGATGTGAATGAATTCCGCCGTGACCCCGTGCCGCGCAAAGGCGGATCGGATAGTGCTTTCGGCTTGGTCACCGTTTTGACGGCCCGAACCGCGGTTCAGGATGACAATAGCGCGCTTCGATGACATAAAATCCCCTGCCAAATGCTCAGGGGAAACGCGGTGGAACGCCTATTTGTTCACCTAAATAGGCGTTCCACGCAGATTTTTCAGACTGGTTTGCCTTCGAAAATCTTACCGTCGACTTGAACGGCCATGCGACCGCCCGCCAACATTTTTACAAAAATACCCTGAACGTAAATGGAACTTCCGATTGCGATGGTTCTCAACATGTCGGCACCCTTTCATACAGATGTTACAACTCTGCCTCAGGATGGTGCGCTTTGGGTTAAAAAATCCGCAACATGCTGAGTGATTGGGGATCACTAGTGCAATTCTGCCACTCTAGGCTAGAGCCAATCACGCAATATTGATATGAGCGGCACGTCTGCTTCGGGCATCGGATAGCCGCGCATTTCATTGGGACGTACCCATTTCAGGGTCTGCCCTTCGCGCGAAACCGGGGTGCCGCCCCATTTGCGACAGGCAAAAAGCGGCATCAGCAGATGAAAATTACTGTAGCTATGGCTGGCAAAGGTCAGCGGCGCGAGACAGGATGCCCATGTCTCGATCCCCAACTCTTCGTGCAACTCCCGGATCAACGCCGCCTCTGGCGTTTCACCGGGTTCGATCTTGCCGCCGGGAAACTCCCATAGGCCCGCCATTGGCTTACCTTCGGGCCGCTGTGCCAAAAGCACGCGGCCATCGATATCGATCAAGGCCGCCGCGGAAACGAGCACTGTCTTCATCGGATCAGGACCGGTAGTCGGCGTTGATGTCGATGTAGCCGTGGGTAAGGTCACAGGTCCAGACTGTGCAGCGGCCTTCGCCGAGGCCCAGATCAACGCCGATGACGACATTCTGGCCCTTCATATGGGCGGCGGCATCTTCTTCGGAATAGTCGGGGCTGCGCCAGCCGTCGCGGGCGACTTCAATATCCCCAAAGCGGATCGACAGGCGGTCGCGGTCTGCCGGAGCGCCTGATTTCCCGATGGCCATGACGACGCGGCCCCAGTTGGGGTCTTCCCCAGCGATGGCGGTTTTGATCAGCGGCGAATTGGCGATGGCCATGGCGTGGACCTTGGCCTCGTCATCGTTAGAGGCACCGGTGACGGCCACTTCGACGAATTTCTGCGCGCCTTCGCCGTCTTTGACGACCTGATGTGCAAGGTCCATCATCACGTCTCGCAGCGCCGTGTCGAAGGCTTCGTTATCCGACACATCGACACCTGAGGCCCCTGTCGCGGCCATGATCAGCGCGTCCGAGGTGGAAGTATCGCTGTCGACGGTGATGCAGTTGAATGTCGTCTCGGTATGGGTCGAGAGGCGGTGTTGCAGCGCATCTGTCGCGATACCCGCATCGGTAAAGATATAGACCAGCATGGTGGCCATATCGGGCGCGATCATGCCCGAGCCTTTGGCGATCCCAGCGATTGAGACGGTTTTGCCGTCGATCTCTACGGTCGCGCTGGCGCCTTTGGGGAAAGTATCCGTTGTCATGATGGCCCGCGCGGCGTCTTCGATGCCCGCAGGGTCGAGTTTCGCGTGGAGGTCGCCCAGCACGGCGGTGATCCGTTCGTGGGGCAGGGGTTCGCCGATGACGCCGGTGGACGACGTGAAAACCCGCGATTGCGGCACGCCGCAGGCTTCGGCGGTGGCGGCGGTAATCGCCTCGACCGCGTCGGTGCCGCCCCGCCCGGTAAAGGCGTTGGCATTGCCAGAGTTCACGACGATGGCGGCGCCCTCATCCGAGGCGCCGCCGATTTTTGCCTGGCAGTCCAGCACCGGGGCCGCGCGGGTGGCAGAGCGTGTGAACGCCCCCGCCACAGCACTGCCCGGTGCCAGCTTCGCCAACATCACATCGGTGCGCCCCTGATAGCGGACGCCAGCGGCGATGGTGGCGAATGTCACGCCGTCAATAACCGGAAGGTCGGGAAAACGGGCCGGGGCGAGCGGCGAGACAGCCAGTGATTTACCCATGGGTCAGTTCAGCCATTCAATGTTTTTAAGAACAGTTGGGTCGATGCCTTCGGCGGCGCTGCGGTCAACCTCGGCGGCCTCGGTCAGGCTTTCGATGGCTTCCTGCACTTTGGTCTGGCGCACTTGGGTCTCAAGCTCTTCGCGCACATCTTCCAGCGCAGGCGCTTCGCCTGTGCGGGTCTCGTTCAGCTTGATAACATGCCAGCCGAACTGGGTTTCCACCGGCTCAGATACGCCACCTGCTTCCATGCCGGCGACGGCTTCTTCAAACTCGGGGACCATCATGCCGGGGCCGAACCAACCCAAGGAACCGCCACCGGGGCCGGAGGGGCCGGTCGATTTCTCTTTGGCGACTTCGGCAAAGTCCGCGCCGCCGTCGAGTTCAGCCTTGATCGCGTCGGCTTCTTCCTTGGTTTCGACAAGGATATGCGAGGCGTTGAATTCTTTCTCAGGCTCCGCGTCTTTAAACTGCGCGTCATAGGCGGCTTGCAGTTCTTCGTCGCTGACATCTTCGGCCATAACGCCTTCGATCGCCTCGCCAGCGGTGAGCGAGCGTGTCTCGTTTTCGATCGACAGGGTCACGCGCGGCGGCAATTCGCCAGTAAAGCTGTCGGCAAGGGCTGTCTGCTGCACAAGCTGATCGAGGATCCCTTGGAACAGCACGTCATCAGGCAGTTGCTGATACTGCTGCGGCAGGCTGGCACGCGCCACGAGCATATGGCCAAGCGTGATTTCAGTGTCGTTGACGGTGGCAACAACCGTGTCGACACTCGGTTCGTCTTGGGCGGCTACAGGCAGCGCCACAGCGGCGGCAAGCGCCAAAGACGACAGAAAAGTGAGGGGTTTTTGCATGGTTGGATCCAATCGCTTCCTTCGTAGCAGGGCTGCTACATTGACAGTGTATGGCACGCCCCTTACATCGCCTTATGGCGCTGAGAGGCGCGGGCTCATCCACTATCTATGGGCTGCCATGGCGCTCGGCAACCAGATCGGCGCAAGACATCATAACTTCGGCGGGAGATTACATGCTGGGTATCGGAACAATCGCCAAAAAGGTCTTTGGCACGCCAAACGACCGGAAGATCAAGGCGACCCGTCCGCTTGTGGCACGGATCAATGCGCTGGAGCCTGAATTCGAAAAGCTAAGCGACGACGAGATCAAGCTGCGCACGGAAGAGTTGGCCAAACGGGCCGATGCGGGCGAGGACCTTGACGATCTGCTGCCCGAAGCCTTTGCCAACTGCCGCGAGGCTGCGCGCCGTACCCTTGGCCTGCGCGCCTTCGACACTCAGCTTCTGGGCGGGATTTTCCTGCATCAAGGCAATATCGCCGAGCAGAAGACCGGTGAGGGCAAGACCCTGACCGCGACCTTTGCAGCCTACCTCAACGGGCTCACGCATAAAGGCGTGCATGTGGTGACGGTGAACGAATACCTCGCGAAACGTGACGCCGAATGGATGAGTAAAGTCTTTGGCGCGTTGGGCTTGACCACCGGGGTCGCCTATTCCGGCATGCCCGAAGACCAGAAGCGCGCGGCCTATGCCTGCGACATCACTTATGCCACAAACAACGAGTTGGGCTTCGATTATCTGCGCGACAACATGAAGTCGAACCTGTCGGACATGCTGCAGCGCGGGCATAACTTTGCCATCGTGGACGAGGTCGACAGTATTCTGATCGACGAAGCGCGGACGCCGCTGATCATCTCTGGCCCCTCGCAGGACCGCTCGGAGATGTACCAGATCATCGACGCGCTGATCCCCTCGCTGACTGATGAGCATTACGAGCTCGACGAGAAAACCCGCAATGTGACCTTCACCGATGAGGGCAATGAGTTCCTCGAAGAGCAGTTGCGCGCCCGTGATCTGATCGAAGAGGGGATGACCCTTTATGATCCCGAAAGCACGACCATCGTGCACCACGTCAACCAAGGTCTGCGCGCGCACAAGCTGTTCCAGCGCGACAAAGATTACATCGTCCGCGATGGCGCGGTGACGCTGATCGACGAATTCACGGGCCGCATGATGCCGGGCCGCCGCTTGTCGGATGGTCTGCACCAAGCGATCGAGGCCAAAGAGGGCGTCGATATCCAGCCCGAGAACGTGACCCTCGCAAGCGTTACCTTCCAGAACTACTTCCGTCTTTACAACAAACTGGGCGGCATGACCGGCACGGCCCTGACCGAAGCTGAGGAATTCGCCGAGATTTACGGCCTTGGCGTTGTCGAAGTGCCGACCAACGTGCCGATTGCCCGTGTCGACGAAGACGATGCCGTTTACCGCACCGCGCGCGAGAAATACGAGGCGATGATTGAAAAGGTGAAGGAGGCCCACGCCAAGGGTCAGCCTTGCCTTGTCGGCACCACCTCGATCGAAAAGTCTGAACAGCTCAGCGCCATGCTGACCGCCGACGGGATCGAGCATAACGTGCTTAACGCCCGCCAGCACGAGCAAGAAGCGCAGATCATCGCCGAAGCTGGCAAGCTGGGCGCCGTGACCATCGCCACCAACATGGCGGGCCGCGGCACCGACATTCAGCTGGGCGGCAACGTCGAGCTCAAAGTGCTCGACGCGCTGGATGCCGATCCGGAGGCCGATCCGGCCAACATCCGCGCCCAGATCGAAGCGCAGCACGCCGAGGAAAAGCAAAAGGTGCTGGAGGCCGGTGGTCTTTATGTTCTGGCGTCTGAGCGTCACGAGAGCCGCCGGATCGACAACCAGTTGCGGGGCCGTTCGGGCCGTCAGGGCGATCCGGGCCGCACCTCTTTCTTCCTGTCGCTCGAAGATGACTTGATGCGCATCTTCGGCTCGGAACGGCTGGAGAAGGTTCTGACCACGCTGGGTCTGAAAGAAGGCGAAGCCATCGTGCACCCTTGGGTGAACAAATCGCTGGAGCGCGCGCAGGCAAAGGTCGAAGGCCGCAACTTTGACATCCGCAAGCAGCTTTTGAAGTTCGACGACGTGATGAACGAGCAGCGTAAAGTGATCTTTGGCCAGCGCCGCGAGATCATGGAGGCGGACAACCTCAATGAGATCGTCACCGACATGCGCGAGCAGGTGATCGACGATCTGATCGACACCTATATGCCGCCCAAAACCTACGCCGATCAGTGGGACACCCAAGGTTTCTATGCCGCGGTGATCGAACAGTTGAACGTCGATGTGCCGATCATCGCATGGTGCGAAGAAGATGGCGTGGATGACGAGGTAATCCGCGAACGTCTGATGCAGTCCACGGATGAGCTGATGGCAAAAAAGGCCGAGGCTTTCGGCGAAGAGAACATGCGCAACATCGAGAAACAGTTGTTGTTGCAGGCCATCGACACCAAATGGCGCGACCACCTGCTGACGCTGGAACATCTGCGTTCGGTCGTGGGTTTCCGCAGCTACGCGCAGCGCGACCCGCTGAACGAGTATAAAAACGAAGCCTTCCAACTGTTTGAGACGATGCTCGACAGTCTGCGGCAGGACGTGACCCAGAAACTGGGGCAAATCCAACCGATGAGCGAAGAGCAGCGCCGCGAGATGATGCAGGAAATGGCCACCCGTCAGGCCGCCATGCAGGCCGCTGCCACCGAGGCCGCAGATGAGGCATCTGAGCAGGCCGAGGCCGCCGCACCGGGCTTTGATGAAAACGATCCGTCCACATGGGGCAGCCCGGGCCGGAACGATCTCTGCCCCTGCGGTTCTGGCAAGAAGTTCAAGCACTGCCACGGCCAGATCACCTGAGCCGCGACATCTTTTCGCCCACAACTTGGCGTTTCAGGGCCATACCCCGGCCCTGATCCCCGCTCATAAAGTCTCCAACGAATCCGTTGAAGGAGACTTGTGATGTGGCGCACTAAAGAAATTCTGACGGCTGTCGGCACTCTCACCTGTGCCGTCGGCATCGGCTATGTCATGCAAAGCTCTGACACGGCGCAGCAGCGTTATGGCGCGGCTGAGGCGCAGCGTCTGGTGGCCGACAATGGCGCGCTGCTTGAAGTTGAGGGCATCACCCTGACCTCTGCCGCGCTGGACAGTCCCATCGCGTTGCCGACGCTGGATGACCGGGTGGTCAAAGCCGCAGCCCCTCAAAGCCTGCTGCCCGCACCTGAGAGCCACAGCACCGCGATCCCCGCGACCTGCGATATCATCGCCACTGCAGACGCCGTGGCCGCCGCGATGGTGAAGCTCAGCTTGGATGCGGCCTGTCTGCCGAATGAACGGCTCACCGTGCACCACAACGGCATGATCTTTACCGAAGTCACCGATGACAAAGGGCGGTTGTCCGTCTCCGTCCCGGCCCTCGCGGAAGAGGCTGTGTTCATCCTTGCCTTTGGCAATGGTGATGGCGCTGTGGCGCAGACCACCGTGCCCGAATTGTCTGATTTCAACCGCGTCGTGCTGCAATGGAAAGGCACCGCGGGGTTTGAGCTTCACGCCCGTGAGTTCGGCGCGGATTACGGTGATGCTGGCCATGTCTGGTCCGGCGCCCCGCGCGATATGACCGCTGCCGTGCTGGGCGAAGGCGGCTTCATGACCCGCAATGGCGACACCGACACCGCTGAGCCGTTGATGGCCGAAGTCTATAGCTTCCCGGTCGCCAAAGCGGCGCAGGAGGGCGATGTCGCGCTCAGTGTCGAGGCAGAGGTGAGCGAGGCCAACTGCGGGCTTGAGATCGAAGCACAGGCGCTGGAATTGCGTGGCGACGATCCGGTGAAAACCCAGAACTTGACCCTCGCCGTGCCGGACTGTGATGCGGTTGGCAACTTTCTGGTGTTGAATAATTTGCTCCAAGACCTGAAAGTCGCGCAGAACTGACGCAACCGGGTAGGTCTTGATGAACGGGTTGAAACGTGCGGCGATCAGCGCCGCACTTTTGCTTTTTACGGCGGTTACGGGCACGGCGCAGGATATCGCGCTGACCTCGCGCGATGGCAGCGTTGAACTCAGCGGCACCTTGCTGGGCTTTGACGGCGAATTCTATCGCGTCGAAACCGACTACGGCGAGCTGACCGTCGACAGCAGTGGCGTGTCCTGCGCCGGGCCGGGTTGCCCCAACCTTGAAGATTTCGTGGCCGAGGTGCGGTTCTCGGGCTCGGCGACCATGGGGGCGGTGCTGATGCCTGCGCTGATCGAAGCCTTCGCGGCGCGGCAGGGCTATACGGTCAACCGCGAAGACGGGGAAGGCGGGCGATTTGCGCTTCTGCTTTCGCGTCAGGATGATGGCAAACTGGCTGCGCGATTTGATTTCCGGGCGACCAATACCAACGAAGGCTTTGCCGATCTTCTGGCGGATGAGGCCGATGTGGTGATGGCCCTGCGCGAAGTGCGCCGCGAGGAGCGGATAAATGCCCGCGAGTTGGGGCTGGGCGATCTGACCGGCGCCAATCGCAGCCGGGTGCTGGCGCTTGATGCGGTGGTGCCTGTGGTTGCCCCGTCCAATCCGGTGAAACAGATCTCGCCGTTGACCTTGGCCCGGGTGTTTTCCGGTGAGATTAAGAACTGGCAGCGCCTTGGCGGGCCGGACGCGCCCATTGAACTGCATCTGCCCACCGCCGACAGCGGCTTGAGCCAAGCCATTGTGGATCAGGTATTAACGCCCGCCGGACTGGAACTGAGCGGCGATGTTACGCGCCACACCATGCCTGACGCGCTGGCAGAGGCGGTAGCGCGGGATGTCTTTGCCCTTGGGATCACCAGCTATGCCGAACAGGGCGGGACCGAGGTGCTGACCCTTGGCGGTAACTGTGGCTTTGCGCTAGATGCCGCGCGGCGCACGATCAAAACCGAAGACTACCCGCTGACCGCGCCGATGTTCCTCTATTTTCCTGCGCGTCGGCTGCCGCTGATCACGCGCGAGTTTCTCGCCTTTACCCGCGGCCCCTCGGCGCAGATCGTGATCCGTAGAGCCGGTTTCGTGGATCAGACGCCCGAAGAAATCCCGGTAGAGGAACAGGGCAACCGCTTTGCCAATGCCATTATCACGGCGGGGATCGAAACCCCGCTGGAAGAATTGCAGCGCATGACGGCGACGCTGGTGCCGATGGCGCGGCTGACGACCTCTTTCCGGTTCGAGGCAGGCTCGATCCGGCTTGACGCACAGTCGCGCTCTAACGTTCAGCAATTGGCGCGGGCGCTGGAGCAGGGGCAATATGACGCGCGGCGGTTGATGTTCGTGGGCTTCAGCGATGGAGAGGGCGTAGCGAGGGCCAACCGCGAGATCGCGCTGCGCCGCGCCGAGGCGGTCCAACGTGCCGTCAGCGCCGCCGCGGTGACCGCCAACCTGTCGCGGATTGATCTGCGGGTGGATGCCTTTGGCGAAGCAATGCCGATTGCCTGCGATGACAGCGAATGGGGCCGTCAGGCCAACCGTCGGGTTGAGGTTTGGGTGCGCTAAGGGGCCCGTGCCTAAAGGTGTCCTTCGCTCCGAAAACTCAGCTCGCGCGATTTGCCGATGATCAGGTGGTCATGCAGGGTCAGCCCCAAGGCGTCACAGGCGGCGGCGACCTGCCGGGTCATGTCGATGTCCGATCTTGATGGGCTGGGGTCGCCCGAGGGGTGATTGTGGACAAGGATGATCGCGCTGGCGTTCAGTTCAAGCGCGCGTTTTGCAACCTCGCGCGGATAGACCGGGACATGATCGACCGTGCCTTTCGCCTGTTCCTCATCCGCGATGAGGATGTTCTTGCGGTCGAGGTAGAGAACGCGAAACTGCTCCATCTCCAGATGGGCCATGGTGGTGTGGCAATAGTCCAGCAGAGCGTCCCAAGAGGACACGATATGCCGCTGTAGCACCTTCGCCCGGGCCAGCCGCTGGGCCGCAGCCTCAACGATCTTGAGCTCGACAATCACCGCTTCGCCAACACCTTTGATATCGCGCAGGCGGGCGGCAGGGGCGGTGATGACGCGGTTAAAGTCACCGAACCGGTCCAGAAGTTCCCGCGCCAGCGGTTTCACATCACGGCGGGGGATGGCGCGGAAAAGGACAAGCTCCAGCATCTCATAATCCGGGATGGCGGCGGCGCCCCCATGGACAAAACGGCTGCGGAGGCGCTGGCGGTGGTCTGCGATATAAGAGGGTTGTTTGCCCGTATTGGACGGCGGTTTGCGCGCTTCGTCCATTAGGAAGGGAAGGGGCTGATCAGCCAAGGTTCTCGGGGCACGGGTCATGACCAGAGTTTTGCGCTAAGGTGGTTAGGATTCGGTTAACAGGGTTTTCACGTCCTATTTACCTTGTGCACCTAGGGTTGCGGGTGAGGCGCGCGATACGCCTCACCCGGCCAAATTTAACCCTTCATCGAATCCCAGAAGGATTTGACAGAAGAGAAGAAATTGCTGCTTTCCGGGTTGTTGTTCTGGGCTTCGCCCTCAAACTCCCGCAGCAGTTCTTTCTGTCTGTTGGTCAGGTTCACCGGGGTCTCAACCGCCAGTTCGATGATCATATCACCGACGCCACCGCCCCGCAGCGGCGGCATGCCCTTGCCACGCAGACGCATCTGACGGCCCGATTGGCTGCCTGCAGGGATCTGCACGCGGCCACGGCCACCATCGATGGTGGGCACTTCGATATTGCCGCCCAAGGCGGCTGTGCTCATCGATACGGGAACGCGGCAGAACAGGTTCGGCCCGTCACGCTCAAAGAGTTCATGATCGGCCACTTCGATAAAGATATAGAGGTCCCCCGACGGCCCCCCGCGCATGCCCGCTTCGCCCTCACCGGCCAGCCGGATACGGGTGCCGGTTTCAACACCAGCGGGGATGTTGACCGAGAGCGTGCGCTCTTTCTCAACACGGCCCGCGCCGCGGCATTTCTTGCAAGGATTCTTGACGATCTGACCCATGCCGGAACAGGTGGGGCAGGTGCGTTCAACAGTGAAGAAACCCTGCTGTGCGCGCACCTTGCCCATGCCCGAACAGGTGGGACAGGTCGAAGGCTCTGCGCCGCCCTCGCCACCGCTGCCATCACAGGAGTCGCACTGGACAGAGGCCGGAACGGTGATCGACTTTTGCATGCCCGAGAAGGCATCTTCGAGCGAGATGCGCAGGTTATAGCGCAAGTCGGCACCGCGTGCGGCACGGCGTCCGCCGCCACCCCCACGTTGGCCCATGAAGTCACCGAAAAGATCGTCAAAGACGTCGGAAAAGGCCGAAGAGAAATCGCCCTGACCGCCACCCATGCCGCCGCCGGGACGCCCGCCGCCCATGCCACCTTCAAAGGCGGCGTGGCCGTAGCGGTCATAGGCCGCTTTCTTGTCGTCGCTTTTCAGCACGTCATAGGCCTCGCCCACTTCTTTGAACTGGGCTTCGGCGTTCGGATTGTCTTTGTTGCGGTCGGGGTGAAGGTCTTTGACCTTGCTGCGGTAGGCCTTCTTGATCTCGTCGGCAGAGGCCCCTTTGGCAACGCCAAGCACCTCGTAGTAGTCACGTTTTGCCATGGGTTATCATGCTCCTGCGCTGGAACGTGATGGGCCGGCCCGTCTGACGGACCGGCCCTTTCACAGGTTCCGTTTCACGCTTACGCGCGCTTGTCGTCGTCCAGATCTTCGAACTCGGCGTCGAGGATGTCATCGTCGCCACCCTGCGATTGCTGAGCATCCGAAGGCTGCGCCGTATCGTCGTTGCCTTCCTCCTGAGCGTTCTTATAGATAGCTTCGCCCAGTTTCATGGCCGATTCAGTGACGTTCTGGATACCGGATTTGATCTTGTCGGCGTTGTCTGTTTCCAGTTCGTCCTTCAGCGCGGCAATGGCCAGTTCGATCGCTTCGACGGTGGTTGGGTCAACCTTGTCGGAATGCTCTTCCAGCGACTTTTCGGTCGAGTGGATCAGCGATTCCGCTTGGTTCTTCGCTTCGATCAGCTCGCGACGGGATTTGTCCGCCTCGGCGTTCTCTTCCGCGTCTTTGACCATCTTGTCGATATCCGCATCCGACAGACCACCCGATGCTTGGATCGTGATCTTCTGCTCTTTGCCGGTGCCTTTGTCGAGCGCGCCCACAGACACGATGCCGTTGGCGTCGATGTCAAAGGTCACTTCGATCTGCGGCATGCCGCGCGGGGCAGGCGGGATGTTCTCGAGGTTGAAGGCACCGAGCATCTTGTTGTCGGCAGCCATCTCACGCTCACCTTGGAAAACCCGGATCGTCACAGCGTTCTGGTTGTCTTCGGCGGTCGAGAAGACCTGAGACTGTTTCGTCGGGATCGTGGTGTTACGGTCGATCAGGCGGGTGAAGACACCACCAAGGGTCTCAATGCCCAAGGACAGCGGTGTCACGTCCAGCAGAACCACGTCTTTCACATCGCCTTGCAGAACACCGGCCTGAATGGCGGCACCAAGGGCCACGACTTCGTCAGGGTTCACACCCTTGTGCGGCTCTTTACCGAAGAATTTGGTCACTTCTTCTGCGACTTTCGGCATCCGGGTCATACCACCGACCAGCACGACTTCGTCGATGTCGGATGCCGAGAGGCCCGCATCCTTCAGCGCGGCGGCGCAGGGCTTCATCGACGCTTTGATCAGGTCACCCACAAGGCTTTCCAGCTTGGCGCGGGTCAGCTTCATGACCATGTGCAGCGGCGAGCCGTCCTTGCCCATCGAGATGAAGGGCTGGTTGATCTCGGTCTGGCTGGAGGAAGAAAGCTCAATCTTCGCTTTCTCGGCAGCTTCTTTCAGACGCTGCAGCGCCATCTTGTCTTGCGTGAGGTCAACGCCGTTGGCCTTTTTGAACTCATCCGCAAGGTAGTTGACGATGCGCATGTCAAAGTCTTCACCACCAAGGAACGTGTCGCCGTTGGTGGATTTCACTTCGAACAGGCCGTCGTCGATCTCAAGGATGGTCACGTCGAATGTACCGCCGCCAAGGTCATAGACCGCGATGGTTTGCGTATTCTCTTTGTCGAGGCCATAGGCCAGCGCGGCGGCTGTCGGCTCGTTGATGATCCGCAGCACTTCGAGACCGGCGATCTTGCCGGCGTCTTTGGTCGCCTGACGCTGGGCGTCGTTGAAATATGCGGGCACGGTGATAACCGCCTGCGTGACTTCCTCACCCAGATAGCTTTCTGCGGTTTCTTTCATCTTACCAAGAATGAAGGCCGAGATTTGACTTGGGGAGTATTTCTCACCGCGGGCTTCGACCCATGCGTCGCCGTTGCCGCCATCAATGACGTTGAACGGCATGTTCTTTTTGTCTTTGGCCAGATCCGCATCGTCGTTGCGGCGGCCGATCAGGCGCTTGACGCCGAAGACAGTGTTTTCTGGGTTGGTGACCGCCTGGCGTTTTGCTGGCTGGCCGACAAGGCGCTCATCGTCGGTGAAAGCAACGATCGACGGCGTTGTGCGCGCGCCTTCGGCGTTTTCGATCACACGCGGCTGGCTGCCATCCATGATGGCGATACAGCTGTTGGTGGTGCCAAGGTCAATACCGATTACTTTGGACATGTTTCGATCCCTCTTTGAATCTAAGGCGATGACACGAGACGCGGACCCGTTTTGGCATCCTGCCCCGATCTGTTGACATCGAAGACCACGTGCCTTCGACGGTTCGGAGCGTATATAGGGAGGGTATTTGCACCCTGCAACCATTGGCTGGTCAGGATGGTCGCGATTCCGTGATGTTTTTGCCAAACGAGTGAGGAAGAAAGAAAAATGACTGCTTTGCGCCTGCGGGGCTTCGATATCCACAAAGAATTTCTGGGAAGAGCGGCCCAGCAGGAGGTGCTGGACGCGGTGCGCGGTGTGGTGCGGCAGGCGCCGTTCTTTCGCCCTGAGGTGCCGCGTGGCGGGCGCATGTCGGTTCGCATGACGGCGGCGGGGCGCTATGGCTGGTTCTCGGATCGGCGCGGGTATCGTTACGTCACCGAACACCCCGACGGGCAGCCATGGCCCGAGATCCCCGCACCGATTCTGGCGATCTGGGACAAGTTGACGGGGTTGGAGCGTCGTCCCGAATGCTGCTTGATCAATTACTACGATGCCGATGCGCGCATGGGGCTGCATCAGGACCGGGATGAGGCGGACTTTCAGTGGCCCGTGGTCTCGGTCTCTTTGGGGGATGACGGGTTGTTTCGGATCGGCAACCTGACCCGAGGCGGTAAGACGGAATCGATCTGGCTGCAGTCAGGCGATGTGGTGGTCATGGGCGGAGAGGCACGGTTGACCTACCACGGGGTGGACCGGATCAAGCCTGGCACGTCGACGCTGCTGCCCAAAGGGGGGCGGATCAATCTGACGCTTCGGGTGGTGGAGTGACGTTTTCTTTTAAAGAAAACGGCGACGGACTTTTTTGAAAAGTCCGTCGTTTCAGCGGCTGAGCGAACAGCATCCCGTTTGGTGTTGCCAGCCGTCATTTCCTTGCAAAAGGAGGTCGACAGCAAGCCCATAGGCGCGGTCTGACATGCCGTCACTACAGGCGCGGGTCGACAGTGTGGCGATCGCCGCGCCCTGCGGCCCCTCACCAATAAAATGAAAGCTGTCACGCCGACCCTGCGCCGCCCCGGACTGCGTGATACGAAAATCGCGTGGGCTGTCCGCTAATGCATCATAGCTCAGCGTTTCGCCGGTCACATCGAAGGACCAGAACGGCTCCGTCCCCCCACAGCGCGCCACGGGTGGCATCGCACCAGCCCATTGCCCAGATTGTCGGGTGAGGTAGCGAAGGGAGACCCCGCCGCGCCCTTCGCCGCTGTTTACCAAGCCCCAGCCGTGATGGTCGTCGGGGCGGATCACTTCGATATTTTCAGCGTCGGGCTTGAGGCTGCCGACGATCGGGGCGCTTGCGTCAGGTGCTTGGCGAATGTTTAGCACGTCATCCGCCGCGACCCCACTGACATCGTAAAGAGCGGGCCATGCCTCCTGCGTTGCCGAGGCAGGCAGCGCCCAGAGGCAGAGAAGGGCCGCCAGCAGTCTCACCGCCGCGCATTCCAACTGATCGACGCATGGCGGCGGGTATAGAATTCGCCCATCAGCCCGATCATCAAAAGCACCAGACCAACCCAGAGCGGGTATTCCCAACTGCTGTAGCGCGGGTTGTAATTGATGAAGGCAAAGCCGCGCGCCTGATCAATGCTATGAAACAGCGGGTTCCAATCAAACATCGCCAGCATATAGCCGGGCAGAGAGTTGGCGAGAAACATCTTGCCCGAGGCGATCATATTGGCACGTTGATAGACGGTCGAAAAAATCGTCACGAAGGACGGAAACCACGGCTTGATCGCCAGCATCACCAACCCAAGCGCACAGCCGGTAAACCACGCGGTAAGCATCATCCCGAAAGCGGCAAAGGGCTGATCGATGGAGATCGGGGTCACCGCCACGTGGTAAATAAACAAGATCACAAAGAGCGACAGCACCTGAATATAGAGCGATCCGACCGCCGCCGAAGCGATGGCGATGATCGTATTCATCGGGGCGTGCTGCATCATCGGGCTTGCCGGCCCCTCTGACCCGGCGACCGCGCCCAGAGCCTTCACATGAGTGAGATAAAGAAAGATGCCAGACATCAGATAGACAAGAAAATCACCGCGCACAGCAGACCCGCGCATCCCGAGGATTGAGAACATCACATAGAAGGCCACCACGAACATCACCGTTTGCAGCATGTTCATCGCGATGGCGATGAAGGCGTTGTTGTGCTGTTTGCGCACGTTGCGCACCACAGAATGGTAAACCAACTCTGCAATGGAGAGAGCCGAGCCAAAGCCGGATTTCGGCTTTCTGGAAGATTGGAACATGCGCGCGTCCTTGACGAAGCCCTAACGTGGCACGGAATTCTTGCTGTTCCGTTAGCTGCACAGCATAAGGGAAACGGTTAATTGAAGCAACGACAGCCCGCAGGGCCGGAGGCAAAATGGATTACGAGAAATTGGTCGCAGAAATGCGGCGGCTGGCATTGGAAGCAGGGGATAAGATCATGGAGATCTACGGTCAGGATAATTTCGAGGTGAAATCGAAATCCGACGACAGCCCCGTCACCGCCGCCGACGAAGCCGCCGATGCGATCATTTCCGAAGGGCTTCGCGCTGCCTTTCCCGATGTCATGCTGGTCACTGAAGAACAGGCTGCGACCCATACCGCCAAAGGCGATACATTTCTCATCGTTGACCCGCTGGATGGCACCAAGGAATTCGTCCACCGCCGCGGGGATTTCACGGTGAACATCGCGCTGGTCGAAGGCGGCGTGCCAACGCGCGGCGTGGTCTATGCCCCTGCCAAATCCCGGATGTTCTTTACCCAAGCCGATGGTCAATCGGTCGAGGAGACGGGCGCATTTGCCAAAGGGCAGGTGGGTGAGACAAAGGCGATTTCTGTCTCTAATCCAGACAATACGGCCCTGATGGTTGTTGCCTCCAAATCGCACCGCGATCAGGCGACCGACGATTACATCGGCAAATACGGCGTGCGGGACATGACCTCGGCAGGGTCCTCGCTGAAGTTCTGTCTGATCGCAACCGGAGAGGCCGATCTCTACCCGCGTTTGGGCCGCACGATGGAATGGGACACCGCCGCAGGCCATGCGGTGCTGAACGGGGCCGGCGGCGCTGTGGTGCGCTTCGATGACCTCACCCCGCTGGCCTACGGCAAGGAAGATTTTGCCAACCCATTCTTCATCGCCCATGCCCCGGGTGTTGAGTTGAAAGCGGGCTGATGTCTGTTCTGATCGTCATCCCCGCCCGCTATGCCTCCACCCGCTATCCCGGCAAACCGCTTGTGGCCCTCACCGGGGCTACGGGGCAAAAACAGTCCCTGATTGAGCGCAGTTGGCG